>Ga0172380_10000317_pt1 | contig 98089 bp, 149 predicted proteins | sample Leawe162metaG_FD_119747 | JGI IMG/M metagenome (GOLD analysis project Ga0172380, IMG submission 119747) | Leachate microbial communities from a municipal landfill in Southern Ontario, Canada - Leachate well 162 metaG | ecosystem: Engineered > Solid waste > Landfill > Unclassified | place...
ACGCGCTGACGGCGTTTGACGAGAGGCTGAAAGCGAACCCGCGCGACGATGACGGGGATGCGTTCTTCCGCCTCTATGGGCTGTCGTCGGGTCACGTGCTGACCGTTGCCGATATCGACGACCTGGAGAAGGTTCTCAACGACTACAACGACGAGCTCGGCGCGAGCAGTGATGCATACCACGCCGCGCGCGAGCAGGTGCTGCGCGAGATCGGCGGTGACGAGCTGGTCCAAGCCGCCGCGTTGGCCGACAAATGGCAGTCGAAAGTCGCCGTCGATAGAGCGCTCGCCCATTTCTACTCCGTGGCTGCCGAGCACGAAGCCAAGGCCAAGGGTATCACCAATGGGAAGTGAGAATAACGCCATCGCGTACCTCGCAACAGAAATGCTGGAGGCGCTGAAGGCGGCTGAGAAGGCCGACGCCATCCACTGCAAATGCCAGGAGTGCGAGGACGGTGCCCAGGCGCCAGAGGTATGCGAGCACTGCTTCCCGAGCGCCGACGATGCCCGCGTTCTCCGCCGCAACATATTGGCAAAAGCCGGTTTGGCGATGCGAAGGGCGAAGGCGCAACTCAACCGGGAGGGAGGGACTAATGGGTGAGGATTTAATGGGGTTGACGCCATCGGAGCAGGGCTCCTCGGCTGCGCTGCGCGCGCAAGAGACATTCTGGCTGGTCGAATGGCCTGATGACGACAACATGCCTATTCGCTGGTGGCACCCCGTCATCGGCTGGGTGCGCGACGCCAACAAGGCGCTGCGCCTGTTTCGCAAAGCCGACGCCGATGCGGTGATTGCAGCCAGTCGTTTCATGAGTGGCGGAGCCATACGGGCGACCGAGCACAAGCTTCTAGAGACCGGACGGGGAGGCAACACGTGACCTATCCGTTTGCCGGTTACGACCAGTGGAAAGAAGCCCAGAACGACTACTGCCCAGACCGCGGCGAGCCGGAGCGCGAACTGGTGCTCTGCTTCGCATGCGCGGGCACCGGCATGGATTGTGCCGAAGGCGACGACGGCGGCATGCATTACGTCGCATGCGAAGCGTGTGGCGGCTCTGGCGACATGCCGGATTGGGAAGCGCTGCCGTGTGGCGCCAACCAGCCGCGCGGCTTGAGCGCAGGCGTCGAGCCCGATGGCGCGGCGCCGTCAACATCATCATCCGCAGGGGCGTCAACTCAAGATCCCGCCAAGGCCAAAGCCTCTACAGGAGGCGGACATGGGTAAGGCAGAAGCCAAAAAACGGGCGGATGCCGGGGGCATCTCGATAGCCGAACTGCGGGCCATGATCGTCAGCGCGCGCGGACGCGGTGGCCCATGCCGCATCAACGCACAGCTCACCCATGAGCATGCTTGCGACATCTTCTGGCGAGCGCTCGAAGGCCGGGCAGACGACGAGGTGCCGAAAACGTTGACGCCCGACATCTATCGGGCTGGCCGCATGCGCGCGACGCGAGACCACCTTACCATCTGCAACATTTTGCGCTGCTGCGCATAGGAGGCGGACAGCCATGACAGCACACGCTCAGGAGAGTCCACGCGACCAGCGTCTTATGCTCCGGCTGGAATTCGATGGCGGAGCGTTCTTGGCGTTCTTCCCTGCTACGCACTCCGCCGAAGACCTCGATGACATTCAGGCAGCGTGGCACATCCTCATGAAATCGCTGCGGCGGCGAGTTGATGCCGCCCCACCCACCTACAACCCTACAGGTGAGGAATGACACAGGAGACGCCCTTCGTCAGCTCGCCGACGCGTTTGCCGGCGGACGATTTCGAACTTCATGTGGCGGCGACGACAGCACTTGAGCCGTGCCCGTTCTGCGGCATGTCGCCTCTCACCTTCACAGAGCAGAACCCGACGACAAAACTCTTCATCGTGCGCGTCATCTGCCCGGATTGCTTCCTCTCGATGAGCTGTTGCATGTCGCGGGATGGGGCGCGGGCGGAGGTTCTGCAGCGCTGGTCGCACCGCGTCACCCCAACATCTAAGGAGGGGGAGTAGATGCCCGCATTCGTGGTTGAGGACGGCGATATCTACGAACCCGGCGCGGTCATCGTTTTCGCGACGTCCGATATCGTCGCTCGGCGCAAGGGCGCCGCTCAATTGGGCCACGACGAGATCGGCGGCTTGACCTGTCGCCGTGTCAAATGGGCTGACGAATTCGAGGAGGCCAAGGCCGTCCCCGCCACAGCCATGCTCGCCAACGGTTGGTCGCTGACGTGCTCTGGCTGCGAGCAACTAATTTACGATGGAGGCACGGTCACCCGATACACAGAGGACGATGAGGAATACGAAGAAGAGGTAAACCCGGTCGGCACACAGCACTGCTGCTATTGCTCGCCGGAATGCCAGAAGCGCGACCATGACGAGCGCGCACGGCGCAAACGTGGCGAACTGCGGTTCTGGCATGCGCTCGCGCGCGAGGCGGTCCGGAAGCTGCCGGGGATCACGATAGAGCCCGAGAAGACGGAAGGCGTCTGGTCTGGCCATCATCATCGTTACTTCGGTGCGCACACAAAGAGCGGCCGTGACCGCGCGTTGTGTTTCGTGGTCCGCTTCACCTTTCCTGGATCGAAATACGGCGGCAGTTACCGCTACGATCTCGACTATGAAGCGTCGAGGGGCGAGCGGCAGGTTCTGATCGCCAACGGCGACATGGCAGCGTGGGAAGCCTTTCGTTCCGACGCATCGCGCGCCTGCGCGATAGCCGCCTCTGGCGGCGTCACATCCAATCCCACCATAGATGCCTCAACTAAAGAGGACTGAGATATGATTGCCTGTCCGACGCGAGAACGCATCCGGAAATACCTTGGCAAACGCCCGGGCGCGACGCTGCGCGAGATACAGCAGGCGTGCGCAATTTCCTCTGTCAGCGTTGTTCACTTCCACATCAAGCAAATGGAGCGCGGGGCATGTCCGCACTGCGGTCGCCCCATGCCAAAGTCATCCAAGGTGAAGCCATGACAGACATAGCGGGACTTGTGAAGACGCTGCGCGTGCCCGTCTATTTTGACGGCTGCGGTGTGACGAATGCGGACCGGGCAGCGGCTGCCAACCGTCTCGAAGCCCTGGAAGCAGAGGTGGTGAGGCTGAAGACGGCGTTCGCGCTCGCGATAAAGTATGTCCGCGACGCCGGGAGCGATTGGGACAAAATACAAGCCGCCCTCTCCGGCGCCCAAGGCGAACGCCTCTCCCAGCCATCACCGAACGCGAGTGGCACCCTGCAACTCGGGGCTGCTCGACAGGGGCCGGGCGTAGTAGTGGCGCATCAGCATGGCGCTGCGAATGGCCCGGCTCCGCTCTCCCAGCCATCACCGGAAGCTCTAGATGTGACGGCTCCGGCCACGGGCCGTTCGCCTATCGCGCAAGGGCGCGATGAATTGTTGAATATCCGCGACCTGATTTTCTTCGAGTTGGCCGGCCCCGAAGAACCTGGCAACCCAGACGATATGCTGGCAACAGCGGATCGTATCGCCAACGTCGTCCTCTTTCACTTGCGCGCGCAGCGCAGCCGGAGCGCCGTAAGCGACGGCGTCAACCCGACAACCTCCGATGTTCCATCTACCGCGCAAGAGCAAGATGAAGGGGCTGTGGAATGACAGTTGAGCCGACCGCCTTCCTCGTCCGGTTACGTGACCGGTTATTCGGTGAGGCCAAGGCCCTCGCAGATGAACTTGATGGGCGCCCCTGCGGGCAGCCGGAGTGGGGGCGCACGTCGAAACTTCTCAACCGGATCGAAGACGTCTCAGACGCCATCCGCTCCAACGCATCGGCGCATGCCGATAGCCCGTCTTCTTCGGGCGTCACATCCAACACCCTCCACCACCAGTAAGCAGCGCGAGCGTGGAGCCACGCCGGTCTAGTGGCCACTGTCCCATCTACGCTCTCAGGGAACCGGCCCCGCTGCGCGTACTGGTAACAACACGAAGTAAGGTTGTAGAGATAGGGTTCGTTTTGAAGTTTTTCCGCGACTCAGATAGTCCAGGATTTATTGGGGTTATGGAGTGTGGGGCAATGACAGCTATCGAAAAGTCAGCGAAACGACATGATTCGGAACCTGAAAAGCTTCGCAGAATGGAGCCCTTTACCAGGGATGACCTGCAACTCATAAGAGCGTTCATGCGCTCGACCAACGCATCCACCCGCGACAGAGCCCTTCTGGAGGTTGGCGTCGACTCCATGTTGCGCTGCGGGGATCTGTTACGACTCCGCATATCAGATGTGAAAGACATCAATGGTCGCATACGCACCGATTTATCTTATGCGACCAAGAAGACTGGCGCGACCATAAACATAGGTCTTACAGACAAGACGCGCGCACTCCTAGAGAGCCTGATCCGTGAGGAGGAGAAGTGGGAGGACGACTATTTATTTACCCAAGATCGGCAACCACACGCATCAAGTCCGCTGACGGAGGCTGCGTTTCGTCGTATTATAAAGCAGTGGGCGCGTGCAGCACACCAAGACCCGGATAATTATTCTGGGCACTCCCTGCGACGCACCAAGGCTGTGTTCCTTTACCGTCAAACCAAGGACTACGAGATGATTAGGGTTGCCCTCGGACATGAATCCCTAGCGCACACGATAAAGTACCTTGGCATCAAGGGCAAAGATGCCGCGATGACGGCTCGTAGTTTTGACCTTTAGGCACGGGGCGCTTACTCTGCCGTTGAGATCACCCCCTTTCCCCAGTTGTGTTGCTGATGAGCCCCGTTGACGAGGGCGAATCACGTTAAACATGGTCCCCTCGTTCTCAGCGGGCATGAGCGTACACCGCCGCTGCTTGACCATTTTTAAACAACCGGGGGAAAATACCCATGGAACTACGCGCCAAGCGGTGGCTGGCTTTTTCTGGCCTCCTCGTCTCAACTGTTATCTTTTTGCCTGTCAGCAACGTTCAAGCTGCCGATAAGGCGGTCGGATCGGACGGCGTTGCTGACCTTGAGGAACGTGTTGCGGAGCTTGAAGCAACCGTTGCCCGGAAAGGCAACCGCAAGGTCAGTCTTGTCGTATCGGGCCAGATCAACAAAGCTGTAGTCTGGGTGGACGGCGAAGGCAGTCAGGTTCAGGACAATAGCGCTTCAGAATCTTATATCTCATTGAGCGGAGAAGCAAAGGTTCGCGCTGATTTCAAGGTTGGCTACGTGCTTCAGGTTGGCGTTGGCGAATATGAATCGTTTGGCGACGACAGCAACGGCATCTACGTACGCCAGTCCTATCTTTACCTCGATACCCGGTTGGGTAAGTTCTCTCTCGGCCAGCAATCCTTGGCGACGGATTCAATTACCGAGTTGACCACGGCCAATACGGCGGTAGCGGTTCGGCCGCTTTCCTTCCGGCCTCTTACCGGCACCGACGACCGTGCCGATATCTTCGATGGATATCGCGTCAATGCGGTTCGTTATGACACCCCGGACCTGCGAGGGTTTGTTGCATCTGCGGCCTGGGCACAGGATGGCGATGTTTGGGATATCGCCGTTCGTCATGCCAGTGAAGTTGGGCAGTTCAAAATTGCTGCCGGGCTCGGGTTCCGCAATGAAACGGTTGAGTTTTCCACCAAGGACTCTAAGACCTATTCCGGATCGGCCTCTGTCCTGCACATTCCGACTGGTGTATTTCTGACCGGCGTCGCCGCCAAAGTCGAGGATGGATATTATGATCTTGGGTTTGGGTCTGCCTCTGTTTCATCGGCAAAGGCATGGCAGTTACATGGTGGCGTCGAGGAGCGGTGGACGGATCTCGGCAAGACGACGATCTACGCTGAATACGGGGACGTCAAGTTTGACGGAGCGGACGACAGTTTGAAGATCTACGGCCTTGGGGTGGTTCAGGCGGTCGATGCGGCGGCCCTCGATGTCTATCTCGCGTGGCGCCGCTATGAGGCAGACGGCCTGATCGAGGATGCCTCGCATCTCGATACGGTTATCGGTGGGGCACGTATTCGCTTCTAATCTTTTTCAGGGCGCGGGGTGCAAACGGCCTCCTCTGTGGGGCCGTTTGCTTTTTGGCCACACGGTATAAACTTCTCGCCATCGCGGGAGGTTTCTAGTTTACGGCGCGGGTATATCAGATATTATTTGGATTGCGCATTTACTTCCCTTGCGCACCCTCCCAATCGCCAAACTGGGCCGCCTTAACTGGCGGCTCTTTTTTGTTACCTCGCGAGTGGAATCTGCTATCCTCAAAGCAGAGTTGCGGAGACGAGGGGAAGCCCAGCGTGAAGAAGTCGGATGATGATTTTGAGGCTGTTGCTTGGTTGAAGTGCGCCGAAAGCCGCAACGACCCAGACTATCTATCTGGCCTTGAAGAGAAGATGCGTGTCGTTGACGATATCGCATCCTCCGTCAATTCGGTTGTCCTATTTAGGGACGGGAAGAGGAACAGGGTCGAGGTCGGATTGGCCAGACCTTCCAGGACGGCAGAGGCAACGAACGTTGCCGCCCAGCTCGGGCTTCTACTGGAGGCACCCGTGAGAGTAGTTGAAACCCCACAAGCGGGAAATGCCCCGGACGTCCCACAGAAATACATCAACAAGCCACCGCACAAGTTTTTCAGATCGGACGTGACGTTTTCAAAGAGGCGGTAGTGGGTAACGATGACCACTACCGCGTCGATTGCTAATTGCCTAACCTTCTTTAGCTCGCTCACTTTGCTTCTCCTACGTGGACTCAGGACGACGATAATAGGTGAACGCGCGTACGTGCCATCGTGGTGTTACCGCTTTCTCCCCTGACACGGCGTTCTCCATCTGCGCGCTCACGGCGCCACGTAGATCGCCACGGACTTAGGTAGCAAACGCAGGAAGTCCAACATGGAGAACAATCGCGTGATTTGCGATCCTGATGGGCATGGGAAAGCCCTACCAGAACACGATCAGCGGCCTACTGAAGAAGCGCTCGGAGTTAATGGGCGATGCCCAGAGACTGAGGGAGCAGCTAGCGCACGTCGGCAACGACATAGAGGCGTTGGACCGGACGCTGATGTCGCTCGGCTACCAAGGGAACCTCAAATCCGTACAGCCTCGCGGCAACCGCGTGGTCTTCTTCGCGCGGGACGAGTTGCGGCGTTTCCTACTGGACGAGTTGCGCAAGGCGACGGGGCCGATCAGCAGCCGCGATCTAGCGGAGAAGATCATAGGGCTGGAGGGCAAGGACGCTCACGACCGGCGCTTGCGCAACGACATGGTCAAGCGAGTTGGCAAGAGTCTCAAACTGCTTCGTCAGCAAGGGGTGGCTGTCAGCCAGAGGAGCGAGCACGGTCACATATTATGGAAACTTGGCCGTTAGCTGACTTTCTCTGCTCCCGGCTTTATGTTGTAAAAGACCCTCATTTGCGACCGACATCCCGGGCACTGATAGATTTCAAACGACTTATCCTTGTCGCGACCCTGGGCCTGCAGAATCGATTTAGCCCCGCGCTCGTAGCAATTTGTGCACAACCAATGCGGTGGTGCGGAGCCCTTTGCCTCTTCCTTCAAAACATAGGCAAACGCACCGGTGTAGACGGACTTGAGTTCGTATTTCTGCTTCTCAGCATCCCATGCTTTAAGGCCAGCAACTTCTTTTTCAAGCTCGCGTACACGCTCCAGCATCGCCATCTGGTCCTGCTGGGCCGTCAGTGCGCATCCTTGGGCGGCAAGGATTACTCCGTTGAGTTCGATGAGCTTCGTTTGAAAGGATGCAGCATCCCGCAGTCCTATCATCGCCTTTACGATCTCGCCTGCCGACTTGAGAGAGCTGGCTACACCCGCAATTGATCCAATATCCATTTCCACCGACCCTCAACAAAGACTGACACCATACCGCATTCAGGGGCGGCGTTGCCAGTAGCCCTTCCAATTCCTCGACACCGGATGCGCCATCGCGAGTTTGAGCACGTTCTTAGCAAGCATGCCGTTGGACTGGCGACGGTGGTCCTCCAGCCATGCGGCATGCGCGGCGTACTGGTGCAGGTGACGCGGCGAGACGTGGTGATGTTGTCCGTCCACCATCTTGCGAAGGCGAGCTAAAAAGCTCTCGGCTTGGTTGGTGCACGCGCCGTTGAGCGAATACGCTTCGCTGTGGTTGATACGCTTAGTCTGGAACTTCGCGTGCAGCGCATCCCAATGGCTGGCTTCGTCAGCGTGGACGATAGAGCCTGGCTGCACGACCTTGGCGACGAATGCGACGCCATCGGCTTCCGACTTCGTCACCGTCGTCTTGGTGCGCCCGTTGCGCTCGCGGGCGATGACGACGACTCGGCGCTTGCCGGTCTGATTTTCCAGCTTGCGGCGGTCCACGCGATCTTCCTTGAGATTGGCGGGACGGATGTGACCGCCGAAGTATGCGCCGTCGACCTCCACCGTACCACTCAGCGTCTCGCCAGCAATTTCCGAAGCCATCGCCTCACGCAGTTTGTGAGCGAGCACGAAGGCCGTCTTGTGCTGGCAGTCGAGATCGCGGGCAAGCTGAAGAGCGGAGACGCCCTTAGCGCCGTTAACGAGGATGACGATGGCGGCGACGAGATCGACGTAGGCCATTTTGCGGCTGGCGAGGATCGTACCCGACGTGGCGGAGAAGTGGTGCTTGCAAGCCTTGCACTCGTGCTTGCGGCGGCTCATTATGTCGTAGGTTTCGACTGACCCGCACTTGGGGCAAACCGGCTGGCCATTGGTTTCCGGCCAGCGCATTTCCTTGAACAGAGCCCATGCGTTCTCCTCGCCGCCCGCGTATACCTCGCGGACGCTGATCGAGCGCGCGGTCGCGCTGAGGAGGAAGTGTTGAGCCATATCACCGGTCAACTAAATTAGCTGACCTCATACGTAATGGCTGATATGGCTTACGTCAACCAAAAAAGTTGACGCCGCCGAAAATAATCGTATGCTCGCGAATCATGAGCCCTGAACAGGTCCGCGCTGCACGGAATTGGCTGGCTTGGACGCAGGCTGAATTAGCCGAGCGCGCCAAAGTCGGCTTATCAACGATCAAGGATTTGGAGAGCGGAAAGAGGACGCCAATTGCCAATAATCTTGAGGCAATTCAAAGGGCACTCGAGTCCGCAGGGATGTCGTTCGGTCCGAACTCGGTTTCCGGTCCGAGGAGGGCCTAGTTGCTAGACGTGTTGCGGCAATAAGCCTACATTAGCGCCACGCGGAGGCCGCTTGCGCGACCTCCAACGTGGCTACGCTGATAAGGCGGCCTGCCACATGGGATACTCCTTTCTCACGCGCCTCGGCGGCTGGGTTTGGGGTTGTGATCAGGGTTGCCGCCCTGATCGGTGTCTGGGGAGGCGAAAGCCTCCCCATTCTCGTTAGAAGGCAAGCTGTAGGTATTGCCGACCTTCTTCAGTTGCCCCTTATCGACCATCCTCGCGAGTAAATTGTAGACCGAGTTTCGATTGTTAATTCCCGACAGCGGGTGCGACGCCAGCATTTCGACCAGTTCATGGGACTCCGCGCGTCCATTGCGACGGATAAAGTCCCGAACCAAATCAGCCGATGCGGAACGGATGGGGGGCTTGGCGGGCGGCAGTTCTGCCGTACGGCCAGCCTGAACATCCTGCAAATACCGCTTGAGGAGGAAAGGCAGAAACAGCCTGCCCTCGTGGTCCATAATGGCGCCACGCGACTTCAGCTTGTCTATCGACCCGTAGAACGCAGCATTGGTTTCTTGCAGGCGCGGACCTAGATGGGTTTTGGCAACAGCATCTCGCAATTCGGCACGCGTAGCGCCGTGCGGGAAATCGGCTAGCAAATCAACGATGGTTTTCGGCCATCCTTTTGCATGCCGCCGAACGCGTCCGATCTCAGGATCGACTGGAGTAATCTCTACGCTGACCTTTGTCGGGATCATCCCATGCGCGCGAACGAGTTCAAAGGCGCGTTCCAGCTCTTCAGCGTCACGCCGCGCCTTTTCAAAGATCTTTCGTTTCGCTGCTTCTAGGTCATCGCTCATGTGAATACCCATCGCGTTAAGCATGCTGTAAAGCAGACTCACTGATGGGTCAATGGGGCATTGATGGAATTCCACATCATCCGGCATGGGCGCACCCAAGCTCTAAGCTTATATATCTAAGATGCTGTTTTATATGAATTTCTGCGTTTGCTACCTAATTCCGGATCGCCAAGACAGGTTCGGGCGGCAGCTTGATGCCTTGCATCTCGGCAAGCTGCCGCGGCGACAAGCAAGTGACGGTGTCGAGGAAGCTCTGCAAAACATACCGCCACGCCACGGGGCGGATTGGTAGTTGGCGTGGCGGTTCGATATTGTACCAATAACCGTCTTCCAAGAGCGCGACGGCATGCGTCAGCCGCATAGGGCCAAACCTATCGTCCACGATAACCTCACACGGTTGGCCCACTTTGGCCGTACCTATCCAGCGCCACGGGTTGTCATCGTCGTCTTCCAATCCTGGCTCCTTTTGTTGACGCCGCTTCGGTATCGACCTTAGCGGATGCGCTGGCTTCCACGAGCCCTAATGCGATCTCAAACTGTCCGAAGGAAAAGTCGCACAAGACGTTGCTACGCATGATCCGAAGCAAGATCGCTTTGTGGTCCATCTTCCTTCCCCTCGCGCTGCCTACTCACTGTCAGCCCAGCCGACCCGGCCGATGTGAAGACCACAAGCCGCACACTTCACGAGCGGAAATCCGCCATTGCGGTCGTAAGTGTGCGTGAACGTTTTGTTCTGGCAGTGCATACACGCAAGGTAGTCCATCCTGTCAAATACTTGATCTGGATTGCTAAACTTCAGGAAGACCACCTTGCCGCCGCCATCATCCATCATCCATCTTCTCTTCCTTTCCCTACATCGCTGGTGAGGCGTCCAACCCATTTAACTCCGTGCCGTGGCTATTTGGCTATGCTATCTTGCGTCCGAATCTACTACTCTGCGCGCTTAAAGTCATGCGTTACTCCAGTCTTGAGGATACGCATGCCGGCCAAAATCCCCGTTGTTCTCGACATCTCGCATCATAACACGGTGAAATCGTTCGCCGAAGTGCGCATGTCTGGAATCCAGGGGATCATCCACAAAGCCTCGCAAGGGGCGACGATGGGAGATAAGACCTATGCCAAGCGCCGCAAGGACGCTGCGGCAGTAGGACTCCTGTGGGGCTGTTACCATTTTGCCGATAGCTCTACCGTTAAAACCCAGGTCTCGAACTTTCTCCGCAACGCCGACCCCGACGAAAACACCCTCCTATGCCTCGATTGGGAGCCCAACGGCAAACGGACTATGTCCGTCGATCAGGCCAAGGAGTTCCTGCAACTCGTCTATGAGAAAACCGGACAACGGCCCGTCCTCTATTCCGGAAACCTCATCAAGGAGCAGGTCAAAAAACCCGATGACTTCCTGTGCCTGCACCGTCTCTGGATAGCACAGTATGGCCCGAAAGTCATCCTCCCGAAGGGCTGGGACACCTACTGGCTTTGGCAGTTCACTGAAAAATTTAATGAAGCCCAAGGCGTTACGGGGCTTGTTGACGCCAACTATTTCGGGGGATCAGACCTCGCCGCGGAATGGACCGGGATCAAGCCAAAGATCACGGTGGCGGTGGATAACACCAAAGTCAAGGCCCCCATCGAAATCCCCAAGTCGCCGGAAAAGGTCACGCCCAAGGACCTCGTTCCCGTTTCCCGCAAGGCCAACGCTCTCAATTGGTTGAAGCGTAAGTGGCAGGTCATTTTGGGTCTTTTCAGCATCGACCAGATCATGCAGGCGTTAGGTGTGGCCCAGGACACTCGGACCAAGGTCGAGGGATTTGTCTCCGACCACGCCGCAGTGATCTATATCACTATCGCCATCACATCGCTCATGGCCGTGATTTATATCATGAACCTCATGGCCGATGACGCCAACGAGGGACGTTATACCCCTTCAAAATCGGAGCCGTCAGCATGAATATGGTCGGGTTTGTTGCCTCGGGCGCGGTGCTTTATGTGATCCTTGGTTTTGGGGCTGCTGTTCTTCTTCTGCTCATCTGGAAGTGGCCGTTGGTTCTTTCTTGGGTTATGTGGCCGTTCAAATGGGTAGGTAATAAGATTTTTGCCAGCTCCGTTGGGAAATGGGTTGCCTCAACGTGGGCGTGGCGATGGCTCGAAAAGCAGCAATACGACCCGCCTGCCAAACCCCTGACATGGTGGGTGTCGCGCGGGTTGGTGGTTCTGTTCTTCTGGGCCGTCATCTCTGCTGTGGTATGGACGCATGGACGTAAAACCGGACGCATGGAAGTTGCTGCCACTGTGGCCCCAGTGCAAGGGGCGTTCATGGACAAGGACGCCGAAGGCTGGCGCAACGAGTTCCGTAAATGCTCCGCCGAGCTTGATGCAGCGAGGGTCCCGGAGGTTAAACCCCTGACGATTTTGGATGCTCCAGTTATCGTTTCCGCTCCACCGGCCGTCAAAGTACAGCCGTTGAAGCAGTTCCGCACAGTCTGCAAGCCTGACTGGCTGTGTGCCGTGGATAAAAAGATTGGGATTGGTAAATAATGTTCGGCCTTTCCCTCACTCGCTTGGCGATAACCCTTGGGCTTGGCGCCGCGCTTGTTCTCGGACTCCTGTGGGCCGGGAATTTCTATGGCCCCAATGGACGGTGGAGGGTGAACAGAGAGGCGGCGGATAAAGCTTTGAATGCGGTTTTAACCGACCTTGCCGAACGGGAAGATACAGTTGGCATCGGCGTTGACACGGATTTGGCGGCCTTGAACAAGGAATTCTCTGGGGTGAAAGAAACTTTGGCCAGATGTATCATTGACGCCAGCCAAGCCAGCGCCTTGGCGCGTCGCGCAGCCGATTTAAACAAGGCAAGAAAATGAAGTTGGGAGCCGTCTTACTTACCGCCTGCTTGGTTTGCGGATGCGCAACGATACCGGCCAAGCCGCGCGGCCCTTCGGGGCGGTGCATGAAGAGTGCGGACAAGCTTCCTGCTCCGAAAGTCGGCGAAAGTCTGGTAGATAAGTACGGTGAGCTTCAGTCCCAGTATACAGATATGGCGCAGCGTAATGATTGCTTGCAGCGCTATGTGCAAGCCGTAACCAAATAGATCGCCGGGGGCATAAAATGAGGTACGATAATGGACTACAGGGAGCCGGAATGGAGCCGCCCGCCCCCGAGGGATTTGCAGAATTCACCGAGCGAGTTTCATTTCTCCCTCGGTATGAGAATGGGCGAAACAGTTACCCATCTCCAGGCGTTGAGGGAGGAGGTGCGGGAATTACCAGAGCAGATCGCGCTACATTTAGGGGCCGAGTTGAGGCACTGGGGCATGGCGCCGACAGAGACTCCAAAGAGCGGCTTCGTCGCAGCGCTGAAGCATTGGATGAAGTTCTTAGAGAGCGGGCTGCCCTACGTGCAACTGGCAAAACGAATGGCCATAGCCACGATCCTGCTCGCCACGGCGGTCATCGGGAACTACAACCCAGCTCTGGCCAAGAGCCTGGCGGAGAAGGCCATTGGATTGATTCTCGGCCAGTAAAGGTGGGCCTTAGGATGCTGTGCTGGGCCGGGTGGGCTGGAATTTTCATTGCTATCGTGAGATCATCATACCTGCATTTCAGCTCCTAGCGTAGACGCCCAGAAGCGCCAAGGCAATCTGTGTCGATCCAAGGACCAGGATGGCACCCAAGGCAACAACAATGATCTTATAAGCAATCGTCATCGTGGTTCCCATGACGTTGGCTATCTGCTACAACTAAGGCGACTACGATGTGCTCTTTGACAAGTTAACCCTCAGATGTGGCCGCTCATTAGGCGGCCCTATGTCTATCGTCTACATCTGCCCGGCCTTTTTCTCAGCGTTGCTCGGTGACTTCAAACGCCTTCGGCACATAGCCATGCTCGGCGTCCAGTCGGCTCAAGCGTTCAACCTCGTCAAGCGCACCCGCCGACGTGGCGAACCTACCGACGATCTTGCCTCCGTAGCGCAGAAGAAACGGGCGCTCGCGTGCTACCATCAGGGCTTCAACGGTTACTAGGTCGCTTCATGGCTCGGGCCTTTCTTAGACAGCCAAAATCATCTGCCGAACCCATTCCGGCAGCATGGCGATACGGGCTCCGTTAATCGCGTTGTAGTCATAGCCCTTCGACTTGGTGTCCATGTAGTGGAGCAACCACAAGAACGGCTGCTCAATCCACGGGGACAGCAGTTCGCCACGTGCCTTCAGCCGGTCCATGTTGAACAGCAGCGCTTCACGAGCGTCATGGTTGCCGACCCAAACGCCGTCCTCGGTTCCGTGTCCTGACGATGTGCATTCCCACTTCGGCGCGTAGGCTGAATAGCGCCAGTTGTAGTACACGCTGGCAGCGTTGACATGGAGTGCGTTGTAAGTGTCGAACCGCAACAGAAGCCCGTCGCGCGTTGCATAGACGAACATCTGTTCCGGCTCGCCGCGGTCGTTCTCGAACGGGAGGCAAAGAACTTGCTCGAACCCGTATGCCTCGACGATCTCACAATAGCGATCGAGCTTGTTCGAAAACGTCGTATCGCCGCGATCCGTAAGCATACGCTCCTTGGCGGCGGCGTTCGCCTGCATCAAGCCGATACCGACCGCCATCGTAAGCGGATCATCGACGTGTATGCTTCCGCCCATCAGCTTCTCTGCGGTGTCTAGCGCGTCGAAGCGCAGAGCATCAGCGACTTGCTTGTTCGTAGCCATCGGTCGGGGCCTTTACTGCGGGGTTAGAGTGCGCTTAAAAAAGTAGACGCGCGAGCCATTGTCGTTCGCGTCCTCTAGCAGAACCGTCACAAGCTCCCATCCCGCCTCGCCGCAAGCGGCTACGTCGTACCAACTGTTGGCTCGGAGGCTTAGAAATTCCCACTTCTGCATGGCTCGGGCCTTTGTTTGGAGGTTTCGATGCGGCGGCGTTCACGCTCGCCCATGTCGTACCAACGCACCACGTTGATGCTGTTGCAAACCGTGCAGCGACCGCGCCGGTCCACAATCTTCTCTCCGCGCCGACCGCAGTCCCGGCAATACAGCGTCAAAATCGTGAGCGGCATGGGCTCGGGCCTTTTCCTCAGTCTCTGTGGAAGCCGTGAGCGGCGGACACGTTTTGAAGGACGAGGAACGCCTGTTTTTCGTCCTTGCCTTCACGGCCGGCCTCGTAGCCCGCGATCTCATACCAAGGCGTCATCGCGTTGAAGCTCAGCCGGGTCGGGCGCTTGCCCTGGGAAACGGCGAGACCATCCTTGTAGGCGTTTACGAAGGCCAATTCAGCCCAAAACGGCAGTTCCTCGGTGGTGCGCTTCACCTTCTTTACCCGCTTCGGGCGAACCGTTCCGTCCATCCTCAGAGCAACCATTGCCGTTCTCCGTTGTTCAGTGAAAAGAACATAGCAAATCGGCTTGACTTGTGCAAGTAGTCTGTTTATTCTGGCATGGACGCTTTGCACAATTACCGCTTAGAAGGCTCATGCCTTCAAAGAAATTGCACACCCCACCGGCGTGGCCGCGCCTCATCGGCTACGCCCGAGTGTCCACCGTTGAGCAAAATCTCGACATGCAACTTGCTGCCCTCAGGGCGTGGCGCCGGGCACGATCTACAATGCGATCCGTGGAACAATCAGTGCGCTGAAGGGCAAGCCGAAGCGCACGAAGCCGAAAGCAACTTAGGAGGCTCTATCACTGCCGACACGGGAATGGGGGACAACCGAAAGCGATCCGCCCTCCCACTCACATCAACAGCACGGGCTGGCTACGACCATGACGGCGTTAGCGGAAGCGAGTCGGGTTCATGGCAACGTGGCAAAGTCAGTAGGGACGCATCCGCGATGGGCTAAGTTCGGACGTAGGGCGCTGGCTCGTAGATCACAACGACGCGCTTCAGCGGTCGCCGCCCGGGTCCATCAACCTGTGGCACATGCTGACGGACCTTGCATTCAGCGTTGAGGGCGACGCCGCGACCGGCGAGGCCGGAACCGACAACGAGTGACGCAAAGGAGCCACCCGTGATCGTCCACAAACGCCCAGGCACGAAATTCATTGCTGCATTCGACGCGCCGCTCAAGTTGGAGCGCGACGGCGACCGCATCAAAGTGAAGGCCAAGGGTAGCGGACGACTGCTCGCCTTCCTAACGAAGCTGGGCGTCGTCAAGATCGAGAAATAGGAGAAGCAGATGCACGTCCGGTTCTCTCGCGTGAACACTGACGACAACCGTTTTGACCGCATCGGCTACGTCTCTGACGTGACGGCCGACGACTTCGAACGGATGCGGCGGGAGTGCGCCGCGAACGACGGCGATAGCGAGGACTTGGTTGCCGACCTTATGGAAGGCTTCGACCTTCTCGACGTTGTTATTATGTCGCGGCAGATGCACCTACGCGCTGCCAGCATTTTGAAACTTCGCTAGTCAAAAATTGGAGGCACCCGTGAAGCACACCTGCGGCGGCGCATATTGGGGGAATGAGCGGGTGGACGGCGTCATCCGCCTATTGGCGGTGGGATGTTCCTAGAGCCGGATATGGGTGTGGCTGGCAATTGCCGTCGTATGGTTCGCGTTCGCGATGTACGCCGTCACGCGACCGCACGATTTGCCGAATGCAAGTAGACAATAAGGAGCCGACCATGATCGAGGGCAGCATCACTAAGTGAGGAAGGGAGAGCGAGCAAATGACCAACGTCGTCAAGCTAAAGCTGGTTGAGGTCGGAGAAGGCTTTCGCTTCGATGCAGACCAGATTCTAGAGGCCGCAAAGGGCCAGAAGTTCGCTCGGCTTGTTATCCTCGGCGAACTGGATGACGGCGAGACGTACGTCGCTGGGACTGCTAACGCAGGGGAAACGCTGGTTCTCATCGAGATGGCCAAGCGCGTAATCGTGCCGTGAGGGGGAAGTCTTAGAGTTGCGTATCTTGATAAACAGACCCCATGCCGCTCGCTGGGTCAAATGGGCATGGGCATGGGTCGTGTACGTGGCGTTCCTTGTTGCTATAGGTATTCATCTGCGCCCAAGACCGGACGAAATTGCTTTTGTACTCTTGCTCCCGGTCTGGCTCGTATTCCTGCCCTACCTTCTACTTTGCTTTTTAGGAGCGATCTTGAAGTCCTACTTATTTCCGTGGTTTCGCGGACGGGCTCTCGCTTGGGAGGCTCGGCAGCAGATCAGAGAGCGGCCCCGATGATGAAATCACCGGACGCCCAACCGCATTTCCCGCGGCAGACCGTGCCGCGTGGATTCCCTGCATGGCGCGTAGAATTTCCAACTGGCGCAGCGGATCTGTCTCGGTATAAATACCCATGAGGTCTTTGTTTCTTGCGGCATTGATATTCCTTGCTGCATACTGCGAAACAAGGTCGGCCACCTTCCCAGGCCAATGCATGGGGTTCATCAGCGAGGCATCGAACGTCGGTGCCCAGTTGAGTTCGTCAATCGATTCTCGCAGAGGCGTCGTCTGGGAGCCGAACTGGGACGAGTATGTCCGGTGCATGGATTTTTCTGCTTGCAGGACCTTGAAGAACTGATCTGCGTCCTTTCTGAGCACCTGCCGGATCATCTTCTGTGCCCCAGGCAGCAAAAGTTGCCGGGTAAGGTTGTGGGTTTCGCCTTGATTGGCGAGCATGTCGTTAAGGGCACGAACGAGGCCAACCTTGAAAAGCTCCTGCCGAGAGTTGGAGGCGCTTATTTTAGCTTGCGCTGACTCCTGTCTTGCCAGGGCAGACGGATCTTGTGGGTTGGCTTTGAGTGCTTTCGTTGCATCCCGCAAAGCCTTGACGCCTTCCTTGCCCATCTGTTCGGCAGCAGTAAATTCGGCCAAATTCTCACGACTCGATGCGTTGAGACGGGTGGTCATTCGCGCCCCAGCCTCCATGGCCTCACGCGCCGCATTACCTTCCCGCCACATCGAATTGGCTACCGCCCAATCTGGATTGGACTTCGCCACCGTATCGGTCAGATCATTATAGAATTTGGTCAACTCACGAAATACCGCCCCGCCTGGTTTCTCATTATCCAGAAGTGCCCGCACGTTCTGGCGCGCGTTGATGAAATCTTCCAAAGTCTGCGGCGGACGAAGCTCATTCGTCACTATAGCGCCGGTTTCCTGATTGCGAACAGGCACCTTGGAATAAACAGAATCTATCGCTTTCTGAATTGCTTCCGGGACCGGACCCCGACGAGACTGAGTCTGCCCCAACCACTTGTTGATGACAGGATTGAGATCGAAAGGCTTTTCATTGGCGGTCGCCAACCCGTAGGCTCTTATTCCCGCATCCTCAAGCTCAGCGGCATGCTTTCCGGCTACTCCTGCGTAATCGGACGACCCCAGCATGCGGTCGAACAACTGCCCTAATCGTCCACCGGCCCCGATTTGCCGCTCCAGGAGGGCCTCACGGGCTATTCCAACGTGCTCCCCAGGAGTTGCCGCGGCGGCGCGCATGGTCATCTGGGTATTATCCCCAGCCCCGGTACGGGCCATGGATGCACGGTCTACGATATTGAGTGGCCCAAGATGACGATTGGCCAGCTCATCGAGCAGTGTCTTGACGGCATCAGGTCCAGGGCCTTGGCCATTCCCAGCCGCCCGCAAGGCTTGACTGATCTCGGAGGCAGATTCTCCCGCCATGGCGCGACGCACGGTCTCTTCCACCTGCTCGGAGGTAATCGGCTGGCGTCCCGTCCCTTTGGCGTTGCCCCAGAACCTTTTTGCCAACCCTCCCGCCGCCGTGGTATCGTCAGGGAACTCCGATTTGATCTGGTCGATCAATTGCTGGGGCGTAATGCGGTCTGCTTCGAGCTTGCGCGTCGCCGTGACCAAGGCGCCCTTGCCAGACCCAGCCGTTTCCGCTGCCGCATTAGCAGCCCTATTGCCGAGCGCCTGCGCTCCACGGTAGAACCCATATCCCAGAGGCCCAAGAACCGCGCCTGCTGTTCCGCCAGTGACAGCCCCAGTCCCAGCTCCGATAGCGCGCTTTCCTAGCGCTTCTAGCGTGCTATCCTCTGGGCCAACATCCGCATGTCCAGCCCCAGACAGACCTCCATATGTCGCCCCCAGCTTGATGCTCTGCCCCGTGGCGCGACCAAGCGTCCCCATTTCACCCGCGGTAAGGGCGGACCTTGCCAGCCCCGAGCCTGCACGCGCAAGCTGGGCGCCGCGTGCAAGAAGACCAGCCCCCTGCACCGCAGCGGGAGCCTGACCGCCCGGCAGAAAAGAAGCCGCAACCATAGGCCCGAGTGCCCCGGTCACCTCGCCGGCAAAATGCGTCCATGGGTTGGTTTCTTTCGATAGCTCACGCCGCGACTTTGACAAGCCGAGCTTATCGTCAAATCCGAACGTCGCTCCCTCTACCGCGCCGCGGCCGAAACTTTCCAAAAGTCCCGGCTCTTCCTCTGGCACGAACCCAGGCGGAGGAGATGGCGTCAAAGAAACGCCTTCTGGAACAAACCCAGGAGGGGGAGTGGGATCAGCCATGGCGATTTACCATCAGTTCACTGTATCAGTTTATCGGCACCCAGTTATTGGACTGGGCATCCCAACGAATCTTTTCGCCTGTCTGCGGATTTACGTATACCTTGGGAGTAGCAGATTGAGCGGCACCCTTTTCATCCCCGCCATTTACCATAGCCGCCTTATCCTGTTTTTCCTGCTCCCTTTTCGGAAGACCGAACGAGGATCGTATGATAAAATCGGCGTGGTCAGCTATTTTGTTCAAATCATCTCGATTGGTGGCTTTCAGCATATCCGCCATGGTTGCATTGAATGCCTCCTGTCGAGCGTCTGACATATTCACGGCTTTTCCAGCCGCCATGAACTGAGTAACCAGCCCGTGCACATCATGGTGCAACAGGTTGTTGAGGTTGTAGCTCTGGTCATAGGGCGTCCAATAGGGGACCGTCGCCGTTGCTACGCCCGCGGCAGTGCGTCTGGCACCTTGTAGCCACGGGCTGCTGACCATGGGGCCGATGGCATTGGTCAAAACATCATCAGGAGCGGTTTTGACCGTATGGCGGATCATATCGAGGCCAGAAAGAACCTGCTGCCCGGCTCGCTGCTTTTCCTCCAGGCTGGCGAGATTATCGGCCGCCTTCTTGGCTTGCTCAACCCGATATATGTGGCCTGGAGTGTTCTGCAAAGCCCGCACTGACCCGGCCGGGAGGATCATGGAAAGACCGATATTCATTTTGTCTTCTGGGGTATTATAGGCTGGGGTTGTCCCCATGGACGGCATCACGGCCCCGGAAGCCGCCGTTGGGTCTCCAGCGCTCGGCAATCCCATCGGATTGAGCGATCCAGACCCGCCATAGATGGATGACATCTGTGCATTGATCTGTTCGCCCGTGGTGCCATCAGGAAAGGAATGCACCTTGCCGTCGGGGCCGTTGACGGTAATAGGCATTACGGCTCTCCTTCCGCGCCATCAGAACCATCAGCCTCGGGCGGCGGCATGCCTGGGGCGACCGAGGGAACCGCAGGAACCCATGTATACGACCCAGGGCTGACGGCCCCTGTTCCACCGCTTCCCGTAATCTTGTTGTAGAGGTTCCACTTGTTCTGCATCTGTTGCAGTTCAAGCTCCTTCTGGTACTCCATCTTCTTCTTTTCGATATCCAGAAGGAACTGCTTATCGGCTTGAGTTCGGGCCAACGCCGCCGATGCATTCATCTGTTCGAGCTTTGCAGGATTGAGTTGCGCCTCAAGGCCCAAGGCCCTATTCTGCCGCTCCTGCTCCATCTGCTTCAAACGCATATCGTTGGATTCGAACATCGCCTTACCGAATCCGGCGAAGGGGCTATCCCCAACTTGGGTCAACGCCGCCCCAAGTCTCTGCGTCGGAGACATTTGCTCCCCAGCCCACACCCCCGTCGAATACGTGGGGACGAACGATTTCCAATCAAGTCCAGAATCGGATTGGGTCGGTTGAGGTGCAGGATCAGTCGGCGCAGAAGAAACAGCGCCACCATCGTCATAACCCTTTATTGGCGCAGTCGAATTCATGCTGTCGAGAAAGGACGACAAAGACTGCTGCTGCGACCCGAGAGAAGACGGCAGGAGCGCGCCGCTACCCCCAGAAAGACCGTTGGATGCCTCTTTGAGGGCCGTCCCGAACTGCTGTAGCTCTGTAGGTCCCTGTGCGGTATCCGTCACAACTGGTGTCCACGACCCGATCCCAACATCTCCACCCTTGGCGTAACCGGGAATCGGGCCTCCGGTAGATTTTCTCAACCCCTGAAACAACTGAAAATATTTCCCCACCTTGTCGTGCAGGGAATCTGGGCTGTAGGAAGGAATTACTCCGTCAATGCGCCCTCCGCTTGCCTTGCCCTTCGCTCCGCCAAGGCCGGAAAGATAAGAACCCAAGAGCCCTGTAGCGATTCCACCGATTGACGGTGTTGACGTGCCAGTAGTCGTCCCCGTCCCCGTGGACGTACCAGATGATGTCGTGTTAGATGTGTTGCTTCCCGTCGTTCCTGACAAATTCCCATATGTGTTGTAAAGACTATTTAGGTTGCTCAAAAGATTTGAGCCGATATTGGCCGTGGCCGTGTTGGCGTTCGTAGCCGAGTTGGCTAGAGAGCCGGACGTGTTTGCGGCGCTGTTCTGAAGCTGGGCCGACTGAGCCGCCGTGTTCTGCGCGTTGGTGTATCCTTGATTGTAGAGCGAGGCGATCTGCGCCTGGTCCGCCGTATTCTTGGCCGACAGATAGGCAGCAGCCTGCCCAGTGTTATTCCCAAGGGCACCCTTTACGGCCGAATTACCCTGAAGGTCAGAAAGACCCTGCTTAGTGGCTAGATTCTGCGCCGCCTGCGTCGTATTGACGACGTTCTGGGTATAGGGCGACATATAGGAATTGATGGAATCGGCCGTAATACCGCTGGTTGCCAAGTTGTTGGCAGTGTTTTGCGCCGTGGTGAGGCCAGACGCAACATTGGACTGCTGGTCGCCCGCCGAGGTGAGGTAGTTTGTGCCGTTGGCGTTCGACAACTGACCCAACTGCGACTGCAGGTAGGGCTGTAGCGCAGAGTACGCATTGCTCTGCGACGTATTGGTTCCCGACGTGTTCGACGTTCCCGTCTGACTGGACTGGTTGTTTTGTGTCTGCGCCTGACTGGAGGAAAAAAGATCGTCCAACCATCCCATGTCCGTCAAGCCCCCGCGGCAGAAGTCGAATCGTTGACGCTAGAGTACAAGAATACGGACCCGAACGGTTGACATTTGGAGGCCCGTTCATAGAACGCCTTGCGCCCCGCGTGCTCACCGAACGACTTCACCATCAATGGGACACCAAGTCTGTCGGAGACCCGCTCTGAGAATGCCATTAGCGTCTTGGCAAGTAACGCCGTGGACCTGTGCTCGGGCCGAACAAAATTCCAGATTGCATCGATAAGTTGCTCATGCGAGAATGGGGACGGCTCGATAATGGTGAGACACACGGAGGCTTGTAAGTTGCCGCGTTCCCCCACAATCCCCACCCAGGATGCTGCCCGGTCCCCGTCTGATCCAATCGCGGCGCGCACCAGGGAGCGAGCCTTGGCCTCGGAAAAAAACAGCGGCTGGCCCGTGACAGTACGCAACGGGGATTCTTCGTGGATAAGCCGCGCCATGGATAATAGATCCCCCTCGTCCAGAGGGGAGGCAAGGCGTACAATGGACGTATCTATGATAGGTTTCAGCATGCGCGTTGGCCAGTCCATCAGCGCGCCGGGGGCGGCAAGGATTTCAAGGTAGCGATATGTTTCTGCCGCGTATCAAGCACGAACCTATCGAGGGCACGGTGTCCCGCGTCCATATCACCATTGCCGAGCGCAGCGACGATTTCCGGCGCGACGACGTATTCTCCATCGGAAATCTTGATCGGCACCCCTCCGCCCGATGCGCGACTTTCGCGATGGCGCCCGAACATGCGATCCAGAACCGCAACGCCGGCATTTGTATTCCCCTCCGCCCCGTCCACGTTGGAAACCACGTCGCTTGGAAGCACGTAAGCGCCGCTTGGAACACTGACGGGGAGCGCGTCCGTTCTGCCGCCCGTGGCCCCCATGACAGGGCCAACAACAGCGCCCCCCTGGGCGTACTTCCGCGCCAGCCCGAGAGCCCGCCCGAATACACCGCCGCCCGTTGCCATCCCGCCCGTCAGCTTAGTGGGGTCGGACAGGTAGTCTTCCGCACTCATGCCTTCGGGCTCTGGAGCGGGCTCGGGAGATGCTGCTTTGGCCTTCTCAGGCTTGGACGTATAATTGCCAGACGCATCCTTATGTTTGATAGAGCCAGACGGCTCTTTCCACTTCTTGACCCCATCGTCCTTGAAGTGCTTGAGTAGCTTTGATTTCGTTTTGCCTCTGACAGGAGTAGCAGATGCAGGTGCGGGTGAACTGGAAACCCCTGGTGTGCTGGCTGGCGGTACTTCTGCCCGCGGTGGCAATAGACGCTGCGGCACGCTGGTATCTGGACCAGCAAGGATCGAACTACTGGGGCTCGCAGGGCCTGACTCTCCCAGAGGCGATGGCGCGCGACTGGTGGGTTCTCCCCGCATTAGTTGCGGCCATGCTGGCTCTAAACGTGTGGGAGATGTGGAAAGCGATGCGGGGATGGAAGCGCGCCGCCGCGCAATCTCAAGCGCGATCTCTTCCGGGGAAAGCTTACGACCAAAGAGCCCAGGGTCCCGTTCAATGCCTCTGAGCGACGCGGTCTCGCCCGCGGCCTCGGCCATCGGAGGGCGCTTGCCGAAAACAGCACGCGAGGCGCCGCCAAGAGCTGTTGCCTCTGCTCCAGACAAGGCCAGCGGCCCCCATTCTTTAGCCGCCCCAGGCCATCCCTCGCTGCCGAACATCCGCGCCAAGTGTTCCTGGGCCTGCTCCTTGGCGCCACCAGGAAGAACGTTGCCTTTTTCATCCTTGACTTGCGGCCCGAAGGATGCGTCCCCGACCGTACCAACGGTACGAATACCCCCAGGAACCGCTGCCGCCTCAACGCCTGTCTTGACGTACTCAAACGGAGCGCTCTTTCTCCACTTGTCCAGCGCAATCAAGGCTGCCGCTTCATCGCGCGCATTGCCGCCCGCCCGCGCCGCCCTGACCGCATCAAGAAGCCTGTCGCCTTCCGATGCAATATGTCCAAATCCGCGGTTAGCCAAGGCCGCGGCGCCTACCCATGGCGCCCAATTGGCGGCGTGCTCGACACCTGGAATTCCGGATCGTTCGTACCAGGGTTTTCTTGCTTCAACATTCGACTGAGCTAGGTCCTGCTCGCGCTTGTAAGCAGGAGTCATTTGATATTGAAGCTCGCCGAGCCTCTTGTCGATGCGGTCAATTTCTGTGTTGTAACGGTTCGTCTGCTCTTGAATAGCTTTCCCTTGCTCGGCGAGAGCGCCGCTGATGGGACCTGGACCCTTGCCTTTCCCGCTCTTGCCTTTGCCGGAAAGCTCATCACTGGTTTCCTTGCTGGTGGAGAGAAACTGTTGGCTCGCCGCATCGCGCGCCGCAACAAGCTTCTCTTTCGCCGCCAGCATCCGGGCGATCTCCGCCTCTGGGCTTGCGTCTTCGGGACCGGATTCCGCCATACCCGCTCCAAGCCCCAGCCCCCCAGCAATCCCAGCCGCCACGCGGGGGCGGGCAGCATATTTTGCCGCGGCAGCTAATGCACTGACAGGCCCCCTGACAAACGGAGCTAGAGCCAACGCACCTTCGGCAGCACCGTGGCCATAATCACCCCGTGCGATGTCTTCTCCGGCCGATGCTGCGAGATCAAGGCCCGTAAGTCCCAACGCCGTGCTGCGCCCGAAATCACCAGCGTCCATCAACCCTTGATAGGCTCTTCCGGCGAGCGGCCCGTACTCTCCCCCGATGAAGTCGGCGTGTGGTGACAGTGAGCTGCTGATATAACCCTCCGGCTTGACATCTGCATCCCAGCCCCTGGGGTTGGTTTCCTTCATCGCAAGAATATCACGCATGGAGGGAGCTTCGCCGCCTTCGGCCCGGCCTTGACGCTCACCCCCCTTGGCGTTGATCTGCTTTGAGAGTTGCAGTGCTCTCTGGATAAGAGAGGCGCGTTTGTTGTTGTCGGCTTGTGACATGGCGTTCCCTGAAGATAGAATCGGTACGCCGCACCCTGTAGTTATGCACAAGACCGACTGATTCTAAAAGGGTTGACGGCTCGAAGCACGGCTTCTTCGCCTGCGCTGCGCGCGCGTGTTGCACCAGGACGATAGCCCATCCGTGCAACTGGCCGTAGCGCTCCCCGTTTCAGAGTGATGGGAGGCGAGACTTAGATACGTTTCAAGCTTCACCGGGAGGACCACCTGAAACAATACTACCCTTCATCATTACCATAATGATAACGTATCAAATCCTGTACCGGATCACCAGAATCCTGCGTACCCTCTTCTACTAATCCCAATCCGAGTGGAGTCAGAAACAAGGGAAGCCCTTTCTTCAGGATTTCCTCCCTCATTTTAGGGGTGATAGGAATGGAGGGGTACGTTGGCCAACTCTCAGGCGTATACGCGCCACGAGCAAAGGCATGGGCCTCTGCCTCATTGTCGAAATGGCGCGCTGACGTATGGTCTGGAGATTCCGCCCGCCAGCGCCCAACGCCAGCGGGCTGCACATTGCCATACTTATCGGGCAACTGGTGCGGTTCTACTCTCGCCGCTTCTGGATCAAGTCCCTTAACTAGCTTCTGTAGTCTTGTTCCTACGATACCTGATTTGTACCCTTCTGGTGTTATGTCACCGTAGAAGGACTTCATGCCTTCGCCGCCCATGCGAAGACCCTCTCCGGCGATAACCCTTACGTCTTCAGGCTGATTGAACTCTGGTCCAGGTCGCCCTTCCCCGCCCAATATGCGAGCTGCCATCTCATTGCCAACTACACCTGGCAATTCAGCCTCACTTACCACGCGCTGATCTAAAACTGTCCCTCCTCCTGGGGTGTACGCGCTAAGCCCAATACGCCCATTCGGTTCGCGCCAGTGATAGAGTTCCCCAATGTGATTTTCAAGATTATACCTATCTGCCTGTACCTTCCCTGGTGCCCATGCTAGTCTATTAACAGATGGGTCTCTTGCTGCATCTATAAGAGCTTGTTTCAGTCCTAGATCAACCCAGTCTGAGGTGTTGGATATGTAGGGGGCAGAGGGGACTCCAGCCCTGGCGGCTTGAAGCTTATTCCCAATGTCAAGCCCTTCATTTCGCGCCTTTGACCAAGCATCATAGGCTGGGCCAAGTTCTGCCTGTATCTCTGGTGTAACCAGTTTGCCAGACATTAAGATATGCTGGGCAGCTTCGCCAGGATTTTCACGAACATGCTCTGGAGCCAGATACTTGTGCTTGGCCACGAGAGGAATAAGTGCGTCACGAGCCGCTTCCTGCCGAGCCCATGCGTCACTGCTCGCCTTTTCCAGCGTCGCAATAGCCGCAGGGTCTCTCGTCCCACTATCCCTTGCTCTCTGTGCCCAGTCGGATTGCATTTCGTCTAGAACTCTTGTTTTAGAAGGACTTGGTTCAGTCCAAGCTTCCGGTTTGCCGTAGATCGACTCTAAGTCTCCGCTCCCATGGGGAGGCGACGGGGTGACTTTCTCAGGGCGTCCAACTGAGGTGGGGTCAGCGTGATTTAAGAAATCTTTCTGTCTATAATGTAGCAAGGGATTGGTGATGCCGGACCAGTGGGAGGAGGTGTAGTTGGATGTGTCAGCTGCTGGGCCCAACGCACCCCAGCGGGTATTATAGTCTTCCCGCAGTCGTACTATTTCGGCGGCATGTGCCTCACCGCGACCTGCGCGCCGCTCAGCCTGATGCGCGTCCGTAAGCTGGCGAAGTTTTTCTTGGGCGGCGACGCGAGCGGGATCGTCCACATCCCTGCGCGGCAGCGTCGTCACCACCTCTCTATACGATCCTGGGATACCGCCTGGGGTGGAGTAGGACTGATATTGAGCCGACCCCTGACCCGCATAGTCCTCCGGTGGCAGAGCGTCGATTTGCTCCTGAGTCATCGGCCCAGAAAGACGTTTCTCCCCCAACTGTACCCGATTATCTCTCAGGTACTGCTCTATCTCTGATCTTGAGACTTTTGCTTGTGGATCAGGATAGGCTTTGTCGAATCCAACCGCTTCCAATTCCTTGGGCTTTCCGCCATACTTGGGATCAAGAAGCATGGATCGGAACTGGGCGACCGTTCCCTTCTCTTGTGGAAGCGCTTTAGCGGCCTCCAAGGTTGGAGAATAGAACCCTCTTGCATCGATCTCTCGGGCCATACGCATACCTTTTGGACCTCCTGGAACAACCATGCCAGCAATCAACGGCGCCGCCGCCCATGCCGCTCCGCTATAATCCTGCGCCTGAACGTTTTTGGCAACCTCTCCTATGCCCTGTCCCATTCCATAAGCCCCCGCAAGGGGGGAGGCCATCTCATAGGCTGGAGCAAGATACTCCTTGGTGTTCGGGTTGGCCCGCGGGTCGCGGCTCTCGCCCTGCCCGGTCCCTCTCAACTCGGATGGATGGAACTCTGGAAAATCCCTCAACGGAGGATAGGATTGAAGTCTGCGCTCAAGGTCGGACGGAAGCACCTGGGCTTCAGGGGCGAGATCACCTTGATAGTAGCGGTTGGCCAAAGCCAGGGTTCCGCCATCGGCGAACCCGACCCGACCACCATAGGCGTAGCCCTTTTTCAGGTCTCCAAGAGGGTATTTACTGGCCTTCGGATCGCGCACCCATGCCTTGAAATGCTCGGTGCTGAGTTCCGTCACCGCTCCGATGCGATCTTTGCCCCTGCCATCGGAAAAAGCTTTTGTATAAGCATCAACCGCTGCTTGTTTACTCGGAAAGGACAGCATGCACTTGGGCTCGTCGTATTTACCCGTTTTGGCATCAATTTGATCGATGACCCAAACCTTATCGGAGTCGTGGTCAGGCCCGACGTAGACATCGACGTGGTCACCGTCACCCGCTACCGTGTTCTTGATATAGCCGTATGCCGCGGGGAGCGTGCACTCCCATTTCTTGCCATTGGCATCCATGCCAGAACGTTTAGATCCTTTTGGGTTCTCAATGGCAATCGTCATGCCTTTATAGGGCAGTTTCCCCTTGGCATAGTTACCCGCCTCCTTGGCCCTGTCGGACGGAGTTGTATCGGTCTTCCGCGCGGCTAACTGCAAAGCTCTTGCTATCGGGTTCATCCTCACATCCTATCAGGAAAATCTCCCCGTTTCCACAACCAATGGAGGGGAGACTTAGGCGGTCGCGCAACAAAAACCGAGAGCCATGACTGAACCATATGCTTTATCTAAAGCTTAGGGCTTGAAACGAAAAGTTGTTGTTCGTCCCACTGCGTGTCACATTAATGGCCCATGCTGCATCAGTTACAGCAGCGCTCCCATGTCCAGCGCCCATGCATGTGTTCTCACTTTGTGAGTTTGAAAGATCTGTCGTTAAGTTCCCCCCGAAAGCATAGGTCATAGAAGCCCCCAGCCCGCCTCCGATGGAGAACGCGGAAACAACCCCGCCCCTGGTCACTGCGATGGTACTGGATTTAGGGTTGGTGGTACTCGCCCCCACTAGAACAGCCCCAACAGGAGTCGCGCTCTTGACATTATAGAGCGCAAAAACAATGAGAGTGCAGTGCGTTTGGGTCGAGCTGTTCGTGATCGCAATCGTCGCCGTTGTCCCCGATGGGTAGCTAATGATATATCCACCCAGCGTACCTCCGATAAACGACGCACCATTGCCATCGACTGTAACACTGGTGATTACGCCGCTTGTGCACCAGAGGAGCAGACGCCGGGTGGCACCGGCAGACCCTATCGGAACGCCAGAGAAAGTGTAAGTCGCAACAGGACCAGCGGGGTCTTGAGCCCCGTATGTGTACTGGATCGTTGCGGGAGCGCTGCCGCCGATAGCTGCTGTAGCGATGAACATCTCAGGTCAACACCCTCGTTCCCCATATCGTCAAGCAGAGGTTTTCGCAATTAGACGATGTCGAGGTAAATGTTACGCTTATGGGATTGCCAGGACTCCCCGTGTTCACCACGTTGGCCGTCGCGTGCGTCTGTGTATTCAAGGAAGTGGAAGCACTGTTCGCCGTTCCCCCCAAAGGGGTTCCATTGATATTTACCGTTACCGTTGATGTCCCGACCTCTGTGATCGTGTCAGTTTGGGTAATCGTCCACTGGAACTGCGCATTGAGGATCAGGTAAACGGTTTCGTTCTCTGGCACTTTGAAGGTAAAAGAGGCTCCTACGGCCTGATTGACAATCGCTACAGAAACTCCCCCCTTCGTTAGGGTAGACGAGAACGCCCCGTTTGTGGCATTGACCGTCGTTGCATCAATCACATCGGCAGTGATATCGTCTACGGTTAAATCACCGCCGTTGGTATTGATGTTCCCAGATGAGTCCGCCGAAGCCCCCGAGGCTTGCAAAGCAAACCCACTCGCACCCTTCGCGGTCAAAATTCGGTTGGCAGTTACACCCGTCGTTCCGCCAATAATCGATGATGTTATCGCCGCTGCGATGGCGGTAATCAGATCGACAACCGCGGCACTCCCGCCACTGAATACCGTCGCCAACTTGCCCATGACATCATTGAGCATACGGGCATTGGTGGATTCTACCGCCGACGGGGCGCTCGTAAGTGTCGATCCAGACGTGTCCGACGATGGTGTGGGTTCGTCTGCCATTTAGGCGCTCGGCTTGGCTAAGATGGCGTCTCGAACGGCTTCCAGCGCCGTCACGAGATCGGTATTGTTCGAGGACGCATCGTCAGCGATCTTGCCGACGATCTGGTTCAACTGACCTCTTTGAGTGTCCTTGACCGTCGATGTATTGGTTTGAGGTTGAAGTGGTGGCATCAGAGTCTACCGTCCTTGGTAAGCCGAAGCCGCGTACCGCCAAATCTCCAGAAGGAGCCCACGTCGTCGCTTCCGAACTGAAACGAAATAAATCTTCCTCGCAGCCTCGGGTTGACAAACCTTGTCGCCTCCGTGACCGGAAAAGTTTGTGTTCGGGCTGGGCCGGGAAGATATTTATAGCTGTTGATGGTCATATTCACGTTGGCCGACGGATTGGAACTGTTATACAATCGCCAATTCATGTCAGGCAGCATCCAATCGCAAAACATCAAATCCTGCCCATCCGCCAATTGATAGAGGCCAGTAATAAAATAAGTATTCATCGGCTGTCCATCCGCGTCAGGGGAGGTTTCGTGCTCATAGATGATCCCTGTTGGAGTCGCAGCAATGGGCATGCCGACAATGGACTGGTCTATACCAGCGCTTCGGCTGAAAACGGGGTCCTGGTCAAAAGCCCATGCCCCTTCCTGAATGTTGTACGTCACCGAGGCGTCGCATTCCGTAGCCCCTGTGGACGCCCGTGGGAAAAAGAACGTAATTTCATTGAACGGCGTATTGGCCCACGCCCAGCACTTGTGCTGATAAGTCGTGTTCAAATCCTGAAACACAACGTCCCACACCGAGCATGGAATGACCTGTGGGGCTCCAGAGCCGAGGAGGGCATAGAAATTCGAGCCAGACATCCAGAAAACGCTTGCCCCCAGCCTCGCGGCGGCATGTTTTCCAATCAGCCCACAACCCCAGCCGATCTGATTGAACCCCCACACGCCGGCCTGAAGCGAGCCCAAATAGGACATGGCCCATAGGCCAAGATCGGTCCACAGCAATTCCTGGTTCTGCGCCGACATACCACCGATAATGCGAGACCCCGTAGACAACCTGCGAGAGCCGGCCTGACTTGTGGTCGAAATTAAAAACGAGGTGAAATCCCCTACGTCGGACCACGCGACCAAAAGCGGGTCTTGATCGACCCCGATGCCGACCGTTGCCGATGCCCCATAGCAGATGAGCATCTGCGTCTGCATGGAGACGAATGCCCCAGTGTTATGTACGGGGGCTGAAGAAACCAACTGCGCGTTCTGAATCCCAGAGTTCGGACGCCATTGGTAAACCCCCAATCCTTCTGGGTTGGCGATGAGAATTTCGCCCCAGTTATCCAACGCCCAATCGGTCGCTGTAATGGGTGTTCCGGTCTGAACCGTATAGGATGACCCGGTGCCGTACCCTCCATCTCCGTATGGACCGATGCCATATCCAGTGGAGCCAGAAACAGGCCCAAGGGTAATGGAATAAACAACCTGGACATCGCCACCGTTCATGGACGCAGATGTAGTCGAGGAAGCAAGGTTGGTTGCCGCGACGATGAAGACACTCGTAGATGTTACGGAAATAACATCATAGGTGCCGAAAATCGTCACGCCACCAACCGTAGTAGATACGGAGAAATTAATGCTGTCCCCTACCACCAGTCCATGGTCGGCCAATGTCACATCGACCTCCGATGATCCAGACGTGACATTGAACAACGGGACTGCACCTCCGGCCGTCACGCTTGATGTTGCATTCACGGCTGCTACGATACGATACTGGCCCACACCCAAGGATAGATCGACGGGATAGACACCAGACAAAATCAATCCCCCAACCGAAACGGGGGTGTTGAATTCTATGCTGTCATAGGACGTGATCGTGGTGACGTTGGGATCGTTTACGGTGACGTTTGGAGACCCAAGCGTCGTGTCGAAATCTGGCGTAAAATCAGAAACAAGGGTTTGAGGCGTAACATCCGTAAGCGTGCCCCCGGAAATAACCCCGAGCAGTGCCGTTGTCCCCACCCCGAGATAGTGGACCTCGTTGAGGTCAAGCCATGCGTGCAGCGCTTTTGGAACCCCGCCTATCGCGAACGGATAGTATTTTTGCCACCCTCCGCGTTTTTCTGCCAGCCCGGCCCGGAACCGGATAAGATTGGACGTGTTGATGGCCGCTTCCGACAAGGATGGAGTGGATTCCACGTCCACTCCCGGACGCAGCTTGAGCATGGCCATCGGCATCGGATCAGCCCTTCCCGATAGCCAATGGGCTGTGACCGTTCGCAAGGATGGGCAAGCTTAGCTGCGATACGGCATCGCCCAGAACGTCCTGCACCGCTTGTCGCGCCCGCTGCACGGCCATAGCCCCGATAGCGACACTTTCGTCCCTGTGCGTCTTCACTTCATTGGCGACCTTATCGGTTGTGGCAATCATGCGGTCCTGCTGCAGACCGTTCTGCAAGGCGAGCAAGTACATATGGTTATCGATGCAATTCCACCGCCGAGTGATCGCTTCTCCGGTGCGCGGGTCATGCCCGTCAAGGTAGTCCCATAACCAACACTGCTCTGACACCACCAGATCACGGCAGGATTTCGCAAACCCAGTTTTGTGGCACATACGCTCTTTCGGTGGATTTCGGTCAGCCATTTGCGTCACCTCTGGTTGCATAACGCACAAAGAGACGCTAGACTATCAACACAAGAGTAAACAAAGACCTGGGGGATTCGTCAATGCGCACACTCAAGCTCCGTCTTACGCAACTCGGATGGATCGCGCTGTTCCCTGTAGCCTTGGCCATCGCCTACGCACACGAGGCTTGGGGTGGGCCATCGAGCGACGGAAGCGACGAGTAATCACGCCTTGGTGGCCCTGATGGCGCTGGCGTATTTCACGGCAAAATCCATGGCCGTTCCAGAACCTCCAGAAGGAAGCGTGCCTCCGATTGTCACCGTTACCGTGGCAGAACTAGGGGACGCGGCCGTATTTACGCCAACGCCGCCTGGGCCTGGCTGATAAACGTTAACTGTTGCCGTCGTGCTTGCTGTCGCTGTGACGCCAGAAAGGTTGAGATTGTAGTCGGGGATATTGGCTTGCAGGATGGTCCGAGCCGCAAAGACTGTGGTAAAATCGGCCGTTCCTGCATCTGCTCCAACTGTTCCAGATACGAGACGTATAGCACCATTATCCAGTGATGTGTCTTTGGTCCATCCCGTAGGCGCAGTGGTCTGAAAAAACAGGCACTTTGTACCTGTTGGAAACGTGTCTGTTGCCGCAACCCGCACGCCATTGGTTGTGTCCGAAATCATAATCACACGATTGCCTTGTGGCGCAACGGCTCCGGCCACCCCATTCGTCACCGTGACTGAAAAGCTTCCCGTCGTGACATTCTCGACAAAGAAGAATCCGACACATGCCGTGGTGATCTGGACGTTGGCGAGTAGGACTCCGGTCAAGCGGAGGATACAATCACGGGACTGAGAGGCAGAAAGCACAACAGGGGAGGATGCGAGAGACAGCGTAGTGAGGCCGCCCATGTTCTGATCGATGTAGGAGATGACGCTGGCGTTGAGAACGTCCCCCCACGTACCAGAGTTACTTCCGGTTACCTGAACCTCGTAACCCTTGTTCGTTGTCTGCGGCATCAGCGCCACCCATCCTTTGGATTGGTCCCAAAATGGAACTGATACCCGTCCCGCGGATTACCCCTGATCCATGCGCCGCGGCATACCTTACACCTCAAGCCCGCAACCGACTCGGAAATTCCCGGTTCCGGCTGGTGCCAGTTGGTGAAATCAGACTTTCCTCTGGCGTCCCCAGAATAGATATCGTGGGCGATATCACAGATCGGATGCCCATTGATGCATGTAACGGATTCGCCCTTGCGAGCCCATAGCTTTGGAGCGCCCAATCGGTCGTTCATAACTACCCCCTTTGAGGAACTGCTGTAGGCTCAACCGCTGCCGAGGTCCATGAGGCCCCACCGAACCTCTTGCGCGCTTCCCACGTTGCGGCGGACTCCTTGAGTTGCGCGTACTGCTGCTCCCACCCCATTGTCTGCCCCCCGGCATCCGGGGTCGGCGAAAAGTTTTTCTGAAACGCGCCTTGGGCAAAGATCATGGATGCGGCCGTGAACAGATCGGGCAAATAAAGCGTCAAAAACGTCGTCGGATTGTTTACGGACAATGGCGTCGGTATGATCTTTCCAACCACCTCGACCCGATAATTGGCATCCGGCCAGGGTCCAAAAATGATATTAGATTGCCCTGAAGCCTGCGAGAAATAGGCGAATTGCTGTGGAATCCCCGAGCCCGTTGAGGATGGCCAAGCGTAATCCAAAACCGTTCTGCTTACCGGGACAAGCGGGTTGCGAGTTCCAGACTCTGCGGTGCTCCCTGCTGGGGAAATAATGTTGACCTCCTTGACGATCTGAAACGTCCCAATCGATGTCGGGAGGGTAAAATTCCGCACCCCGGACGTACAAGATGCAGAGCTATCGGCAATATCCTCTACCAGCATGTCAAGCTCGCGGTATATACGCTGCTCTGCATAGTCGATTATCGACGGTATGATTTGCAGAAAGTTTGCATCGGCCGGGTCCTCGGCGAGAAGGTTTGCCAAGGTCGTGACATACGTGGCATAGGTCAGACTCATGGTATCCTCTCCACCCAGACGCTTTGGGCTTCATTCCAAGTGTATTTCTTGTTATTTTGGGGCACAGAAACCGGCGCCTGCCAGCGGCAGGTTTGCTCGTCGAGCGCCCAAGCCGGGTACGGCTTGGGCGGAATAAACGCATCGCGATCGGCGTCAAACGTATCGCCAGGCCCCGCATAGTTCTTCCTGAACGTGCCGTTGTAGGAGGTCTGTTTCCAGATCGTCTCCGGTCCAAACAAGCGCTGGCAAAAGGCAATGCCGATAGATTCACTTTCGTTTCCGTTTTTGTCCTCGATGTCATCATCAGCGATGACGACGACGCGGAGCACGATATGTTTCTCGTCCAGTTCTGCAAAGTGTGCCATTCGGTCCCCCTAGTACACAAAGGCGCCGCTGGACGTGAAGGTGTGAATGGTATTGCCTCCAGAGGAGGTCACCGTGCCGCCCGTAGCCACCTGTATCCCAGCATAGCTGATGATCACCACGCCAGACGAGCCATTGCCTCCATTTGATTGTGTGGAACCGCCACCGCCACCGCCACCCGAGCCCCTGTTGACGGTTCCGTTGCCGCCTGCCGTGCCGTTGGCCTTACCATCACCACCTACGCCGGATGATCCGCCCGCGCCACCCGTGCCGCCTTCGCCGCCACCGCCACCGCCCGCAGCATAAATAACCGCCGAGCCGGAGATAGAATTAGATGTTCCATCGCCACCCGCGCCGCCGTTAGTGGCGCTCGGGCCATTGGCGCCTGCGGCGCCCGATCCGCCGCCTCCGCCTGCACCGTAGGCAACCGCGCCAGCCACCGCGCTGCCACCATCCCTACCAACCGGAGCCCCCGTGCCGGTGCCCCCCGCGATCCCAGAGCTTTGACCACCACCACCACCGGAGCCGCCGTTGGCACCAGTAAAATTGGAACCTTCGCCTGCACCACCACCACCACCACCCGTGGAAGTGACGCTGCTGAATATCGATGAATTGCCAGTGCCACCCTGAGTACTGGCGGCAGTCGAACCGCCGCCGCCAGCGCCGACAGTAACAGTGTAGGACCCAGGATTGACGGTAAAGCCACCGGCTGTGCGGTATTCCCCAGCGCCGCCGCCGCCGCCGCCGTAGCCATAGGCGCCACCCGCCCCGCCGCCAACGACAAGATAAGTAACCGACAGCGCCGGCTTGTAGGTAATTATCAGCGCTTGATGGGAGACGCCTGCCATATCAGGTCAAGCCTACGCCAGAAATGATCCAGTTGCCGCTGGCGATCTTGAACGCCGTGGCGATGCCGTTGGCGGCCAGGGTACGGCTGCCGGTTGTCCCCGCCGCCGCCAATGTCATGGTGTCGGTAGTGATAGCAATAGTGACGGTGTTGATCTGGTTGGTGAAGGTGATCACCGAGCCGATGGGATAGCTGACCGACCCGTCAATGGTGAAGGTGCGGGCGTTGTTGTCGGCGGTGGGATGGAGGATGCACTTCTGCGCATCGGCCAATACTGTCGAGTACGCGGTGGACTGCGAATTGATCGGGATGCCGGAATAGATCGGAACGCCTTCAACGGCGATGACACCAGCTGCACTACGCGAAATCGTCGTGTCTGACGCGGCCCCCAACTCAATGGTGCCAGTGGTAATCGACGCCGAAGTACCGACCGAGAAATTCTCCGATGTCGATATGGTCGTGCCGTTGTCGGTCAGACCAGACGCAGCCAAGGCCGATGTGCCGTTGCCTTTGTAGATCACGTTGGAAGTGAGTGTGGTCAGTCCTGTGCCGCCGTCTGCGACATTCAGAGTTCCCGCCATAGTGATCGTGCCGGCGCCGACAATGGGGCCACCGCTGAACGTCAGTCCGGTTGTGCCGCCCGACACATCGACGGAAGTAACCGTGCCAACACCACCAACGGAAATCCAACTTGTGGCACCCGATCCATTCGTTGAGAGAACGTAACCGCCCGTTCCTGCATCAGGCGGTAGGGTGAGTGTCGTAGCAGCCGTGGCAGAGTTGGAGGATTGGATCGTTGCGGGAAAAGCACCCGCCGCGGTGTTGGCGAGAACAAGCTGACCTTGAGAGGTCTGCTGCACTCCCAAAGTCGGGGTGATGGTTAGCGACGGAACACCAGTTGCGCTGGCATTCAGGACACCCCCGTTTGCCGTCGCAAGCCCTGCAATCACATTAGCAGAGGACGAATAGAGTAGTTGATTGATCGTCGTCGTTGCCGGATAGGTGGCCGTGGACCAAGCTGGTGTTGTGCTTAATCCAGAAAGAAGGACTTGATTTGCCGTCGCGGTCCCAGCCAGAATGCCAAACGCCGAGGCGGTCGAATAAACAATGCCTCCGTTAGACGCAGTGAGGTTGGCGTTGCTGCCCCCGTTAGCCAACGGTAGCACGCCTGAAACATCCGTGGTGAGCACCACGGCTCCAAATGTCGGAGCCCCCGCAGCGTTGCCGTGCAGAACCGTCGTCGTGGTGCCCAGTGACCCAAGAGTCGCCGGGGCCGTTGCTGCGCCTCCGCCCAAAACCAACTGGTTCGCAACAAGCAGCGCAGATGACGTGATCGCGGATGTGGATGAGAAGTACGGAATCCCACCCGAGGTGGCCGATGTCGGATAGGATATGACCGCCCAGGACGGCGTTGTGGATGATCCAGACAGAAGCGGTAGGCTGGCCGTCGCCGTCCCGGAAAGAATTGCTCCAGCAGAGGCCGTCGAATAGAAAATACCACCGTCTGACGCCGTCAGATTGGCGTTAGTCCCGCCTCTCGCCAGAGAAAGCTGTCCGGTCCACCCCGCAGTAATGGATGTGGCTCTCAGGAGAGATGTTGCCGGCGTTCCCCCAAGGGTCAAGGTGACATTGGTGTCGTCGCCATTGGTCAAGGCGGCTCCAGTAATGTCCCCTCCAGAAATCGTCGCCCACGCAGGAGCAGCAGAAACAGCTCCCGTGCCGGTTTGGCTCAAGTACTGCTTGACCGCCGTCGTATTGCCGGAAAGCTTTGAAAGGGTATTGGCGGCCGAGGCATAAAGCGTATCCCCGAGCGCATAGGTGCTTTGAGCCGTACCACCCCTAGCCTCAGACAGCGTGCCAGTCCACCCAAGGGTCAATGACGCCGCGGCCAGAAGCGCCGTGCTGGGCGAACCTCCCAAGGCCAGGGTGACATTCGTATCGTCGGTCTTGGTCAGTGCCGACCCGGTGACGGTTAGATTGCCGGTCGTCGCACTCAATGCAAGAGGAGACGATGCCGAAACCGCAAAGGTACCCGAGGCATCAGGGAGTGTTAAGGTAGGGCTACCTGCCGTTGCTTGCGGCGTAATCAGAACCGTCCCGGATGTATTCCCCGTTAGAGCTAGAGTTCCAAGAGTTGTGCCGGCGATTCCAAGAGTGGGAGTCGCTGTCGCTGTAATTGTATTGGCCGTCCCCGAGGCGAGGATCGTCCCCGCGGCGCTGGTTGCAGGGTAGGTTGATGTGGACCATGATGGAGCACTGGACGCCCCGGATCGAACGATCTGTCCTGCCGTCGCCGTCCCGGAAAGAATATCCAAAGCCGAGGCAGTAGAGTAGACTATTCCCCCGATGGATGCGGTTAAATTCGCATTCGTACCACCAACGGCGAGCGGGATTTGCGCATATTCCCCTAGGACGCCGCTATTGTCGTAGAGCACCCGCGTATTGGTGCCGGACGCAACCGTCGTTGACCCAACCACCAGATTGACCGCTGCACCAGAGGCTGGAGCCCAACTGGAGACACCAGACCCATTGGTGGTGAGCACATAGCCACTGGTGCCAGCCGAAACCGGCAGTGTCAGAGTCCACGCCGCCGACGCGCTGTTGGAGGATTGCAGCGTCGTTGCAAAGGCTCCAACAGCCGTATTGGCGAAGATAATTTGCCCTTGCGAAGACTGCTGTATGCCGAGTGTTGGGGCAATCGTCGCAGTAATCGTGTTGGCCGCTCCGGAGGCAAGAACGGTTCCAGCCCCTGAGGTTGATGGGTAGGTCGATGTTGACCAGGATGGGGCCGCCGACGTTCCAGACAACAGGGCTTGACTGGCTGTGGCAGTCCCGGAAAGAATGGCCGCAGCCGACGCCGTGGAGTAAAAAATTCCCCCGTTGGAAGCGGTCAACGCGGCGTTGGTGCCTCCGTTGGCCAGTGGCAATATAGAGCTTCCGACCGCCGCCGATTGTGAAAGATCGATAGACCCAAACGCCAGGGATGTTCCGCCAGCTCCCAAACGAAGAATTTGATAAGCGCTGCCAGAAAGCGACGTGCCTAGCGCCGTGCTTCCAGTGGTATTTGCTGCTATCGAGTAGGCATTAAGCGTAATTGATGCGTTGACCCATTCAGTGTCGTAGTTGGTGTCGGACGCCTTGGCGAGAAACTGACTGGTCGTGCCTCCAGCGGGGACATTTCCAGTTGCCAGTCCAAGGGCGGACGGCGAAACCTTATATGTCAATCCGTCCGCAGCGTGATAGATCGGAATGCCGTCCGCCACGAGATTTGGAATGGATAGCGCGGTCATGCCCGCAATCGCCTTCATGGCGTTGGGGAATGTGACCTTCTGCGAGGTATTGGAGCCAGCCACATAATTGATGGCAAAGCTATCGTCCACCGCCATGCTTGGATTGGCGGATAGATCGTTGACATCGAGATATAGGGTAAGCCCAGAAGACAAAAGACCGCCACCCGCCAGCCCAGGGCCAGTGTTGAGCACTGTTGATGTGGGGAGGAACCCAGAGGCAAGCCCCCCAATCAGTGCCGTAGTCACGCGCTTGGTTGTGCCGCCCTGAACAATAGGGGCATATTCCGTGCCATCAAGTCCAATGGCGATGGGGAGCTGGAGGATGTTAGTGTTGGACACTTAGCTTCCCCACGTCAAAACGGTGCCAGGGAGATCGGCTGCCGTAATTTGCACCGCCGCACCCACAAGTCCCTGCATATCTGCGCCAAGTTCGCAAAGAACGGGCCGACATATCTGAACTGTTCCGCTTGCTCCACCTTTCTGAACGCCGAAGTATATCGTTCCTGACGCCGGGTAAAGAAAGACGCACGACTTGAATTGCCACGCCGAATTACTTTCAAATGACGACGAATTTACAATCGAGTTGGCGTACATCCACACAGCCCCATCATCTGACGTATACGGCCCCTTGACCCAAGCGCCAAACACACAATACTTACCAGAAAGTCCATTATATGTGCTTGTATCTACGGTAAAGCCGTATACGTCAGATGATCCTGATGATAAAAGCTCTAGCTCCCATACTGGGGTCGGAGCATAAGGAAACGCGACGCTTGATTGACGCCAAACGCCGCCGCCAGAGGCGGCCACCACCCCCCACAGGCTGAGGTCAACATTGGCTAGATTGATGGATTCCAGGCCAGCGTCACGAACGCTTAGTGGAAAAACACCGTAGTTGATAACAGACAATGATACGGGGGTCACTTCGAATGGCCTCGAAAACCCCATGTTGGAGGCCGACTGCACGTTTGTAATTGCCCCATAGGACGGGGACTTTCCCGCGTCGTTCCCATAAACACGCAACAAGGGCCTCACCTCCGTTGTCCTGTTGCCAAATACTGTCAAGGCATCGCTTCCAGGGACAAATGCAAAACATTCTATGGCAGTGGAGGACGTGCTACAGCAGGTTATGCTGCCCTGACATGGAAACGCCGCGGCTATGGTTGTCATCGAGGCAGCGCCGTTGATGATGATGTCGGCCTTTATGTTGACAGTTGTCGGCGACGTAAAGGTGTGCCCAACAGATGCATTGGCCTCGAAGTAACAAGTATCTACCGAAAACCCACGCACGTTTCCTGATAGGAATATTCCTCCCGCATCACAGTGCTCCGCCAGACATTCATTAAACTTGATTGCAAAGCATTCGGTAATGCGGAATCCGAACCCCGTCACCATCAACGCCTTGACGCTAGACAGCAGCACTTCATTGGCTTGATCTGGCAATGTTAGGCCATCTCCTGTAAGGCTAATCATGTCGATGTCATCAAATACCGAACAGAACGCCCAACCAACGTAGATGCCAGAAACTGTCGTCCCCGTGACCCGTAAAGACCGATAGGTGCCGTGAGCAGCGTATCGGATATATATGCCATACTGAGCCACACCGGCCCCATCAAAGGTCATCCCAACAATCTCAATGTTTTCGTGCCGCCCCCCAGACGTAGCCGCAAGCCCTTCAAGGATTTTAGTCACGCCTACGGACGCGGTTATATTGGAACGGCGCTTGCCATCTCCGAACAGTTTTATGCCTGTTGTGGCAAGCGCCGTTCCAATGGTTAAATTGGATGAGATCAGGTAACTGCCCGCTGGAAAATATATGGCGGGCCTTATGGATAAGGATATAACGTAATCAATAGCGGCCTGAATCGCTGCCGTGTCGTCAGTTACACCATCGCCCACGGCGCCAAAGTCTTTAACTGAATATACATCGGCGCATTTTCCCTGCCATGTCCGTGTCGCACCCGACGCTTGTGTAAATCCCTGATAGGAGGGAGCGGCGTCCCCGTTCCCAATAATGGCGTACCCTTCTGTGCCCCGCGGGAAGTTGACCAGCGAGGCAGGCAGAAGGTCGGCCACCTGTTGCGTCGTACATTGTGTCGTAATCTCGCCCTTGACCACAGCAAGGCGCTCGGTGCCATCCAGAACACCGGCCGGGGGCAGTTGCGTAATCTTGATTGCACCGGCCATGCTATATTCCCTTAGCTTGACGGACGCATAGAGCCGTTTGTATCGGCTCCCGCGCTGTTTGCACGAGAAGAGCGCTTCTGCTCTGCGTCGCGCATGGCAACGCTTACTCGCTCCGCCAAGACAACCGCCGCCCCGGCGCCTTGCAGTCCAACGGCCTTTACGGCGGCATCAAGGAGATTGATTAATGCCTGCGCCTCCTCAACGCTATAATCAACGCGCACATCACGTACTTGTACGTCCATTGACATCACTCATTCCTCTCGTGTTCTCTAAATGGCTGAAACAAAATTTGGCCTCGGCTACCAGAGCGGCATGTCGGGTCATCGCCGCCTTTTCATTGATTGACGACCACCCCCTAAGCCGCGTTTTTGATGATGGCATAGTTATATGTGGACGTGTCCGTAGACCCGGCCGCAACGGTAAACCCAACGCCGGCCGTGATGGTCATAACCGTAGGTGCGGTCACAATCACCCCCCCGACGGTGTTGAGTGAAATAACAATGGCGTCCGTCACCGCAACCGTGGTGTTGCTCACGACAACAGGAGTGATGCCCGTTGCTACAAACGTGCCGACACGTCCATTTGCGCCCTGTTTAAGAATCGGACCCGCCGCCGCAACCGTATATGTCGTGGACGCGGAAACAGAAACAAGTGGAGTCACCACCGACGTCGCCGCAAAAACACTGCGCGGTCGCGTTGCACCACTGGCGCCGATATCATAGGTATTGTCGGCAAAGGCGATAAAATTACCTCCTCCGGTGACTTGCCATCGCGCCGTATTGTTATTTTGCAATGTTATTACTGCGGTCCCACTAGCGGCAAGGATCATATTGCGAGCAACGCCGGTCCCACTATTCGATGTGCCGATGAAAAACTCATTCCCCACCCACGAAAAAACTCCCCGCTCATAGTTGGCGCCAGCGCCCGAGTAAGTATTATAAATGCGGAGCGTTTGTGCATTCGTTCCGTTGCGTACAGCAAGCACGTTAGCAGCATCGCGGGCTAAAAACAGATCGGTAGACCATCCCAGAGTATTGGTTGACCCAAGCGCCTGATCGGCCGTAAACGTCTGAGCAATGGACACCCCCGCCAATGTTGTTGATGTGGCAGGCAACGTCATCGTTGTGGAGTCCGTCCCAGAAAACGTAAGGGATTGCGTAATCGTAAGTGTTTTCCCGGCAGATATCGATAATGCCGACGTGGCCGTCCCCAGCAAATACGTCCTGAGCGCCACGTTTTGATAGATCAACGGCGTCGCTGCGGCTTGACTAGCGGCCCCAAAAAAGTAATTACTGTCCGTTAGTCCGGACGTTACGGGCGTCGCCGTCTTAAAGTCAAACGTTGCCATTGCCCATTTTCCCCAAAATTTAGATCAAGTAGATCACGCGGCACAAAGGCACCCCGTCAGGGGTTTGGCTCATAGTTAAGAGGATTCCCATCGCCCGCCTCGGTGACGATAATATCCCCACCCGTTTCCACCCCCCACCTAAATTCATCAACGCCCCACACCATAATCAGATCGATCCACTCAAACATCAAGGAATCAACACCAGTTAAAAAATAGTACGCCGACTCCTCGACGACCGTGTCCTCTCCCTGTACTGTTGGACTAGCAGGATTCGGTACGGAGGTAATTAAATCTTCTCCTAACTGCGTGTCGATGATCGAGCCGCTTTCCGTAGTCAGCCAATTGGTTTCATCGACTGCGTATGGCTCGGGGTATGTATTCATCAACGGCGGTGGGTCGGGCGGTAGAATAAGGAGCTTGAATTGGTAAGCTAGGCCATCGTAACAACGCGGACAGACGTATACGTTGAGGTTCTGAGGCGAAGACCCGCCAACGAAGTCGTACTGGTAGCGCATGCGAATCTGAGAAGTGACCCATCCGCAACGAAAACAGGTCACCCAAGGACCGTCTGCAGGGTTGTTCGTCGCTTGTTTCGGATGGGGCCGGTGCGCCATCAGAACTTCCTCCCGTGAGCCTTTAGCGCGGACTGTCTCGCCGCGTGGGCTTCTTCTGGGGTATCAAAAATCCCAAGATGCAAATTCTTGCGTTTTTCTCGTGTTCCAATGCTTAGCCTAGCGCGCCAGCGGCCCGTAAACTTACCCTCGCTGTAGTGGGGATGGACACCACGGTATGGATTATTTCCTCCGCGTCCCGCTCCATAAAGCGCCTTGCGCAATTGTTCATCGGCATTGCTGGCATCCTCTTCATATAGGAACACGTAACCGCCCAAGGTACGCCTATACCGCTTGCGTTGGCACATCTCCACAATAGCACCGTGATTCTGATCGTAGGCGTCCGCCGCTACCCGAATGCTATCGTAAACCTTCCCGTCGTTTAGGCAAACAACACGACGCGCCATAGCCTTGGGCCCCAAGCGCGCGTATTGCATAAACCTCTCTTTATTGCGCAGTCCTTCTTCCCTGAGACGGGCTCGTTCTTCATCAGATGTCATCTTCGGGTGGTATCCTTGGCCGCCCTTGGTCGCGTTGTACTCTGGATGCATTTCTTTAATTAGGTCTTGCTCCAGACGCGCGGCGTCCAAAACATCATCCGCCTCAACCAATACCGACCAATCAAAGGCGTTAGCTGGGTGGTCCCGTAAGGCCTTACAGAATATCCCGTAAGCGTGCCCATTTTTTGCAGCCCGGTAGTGGCCACGACGACGCTTATCTAGAGTTTGCGTCGTAACCCCGATGTAGCGTTCCTTTGTGAGGCAGTTCACCGCAAGATAAACTATGGCCGGTCGGCCAGGAGAAAACTTTGGCATGCACTCCATATAGCACAGGAACGCACGGGGAACAAGCGTATGGAGTGAGTTTTCCATAAAGTTTCTATCTATCGGAAATAATTCGAGAACGTCGGCATTATTGCGACGCTGACTCCGTCCTCCGTATCGGTCGAGGATGCGTCTCTCCAAGCGTCGAGATAGTCCTGCTTCCTTTGTGCCTCCAAGTCCCGTGCGTAAATACGAGCGAGCCTATGAGCAAGGCCAGCCACGTACACGTCAAGGAATCGATAAGGCATATCCAGCGTGACACCGGAGGCTATGGCCGTATCCTGTATCTGGGACAGGATACGGACATTCAGGGTATAGGTTGCGGTCCCATCTGGAACGGGCCACATGGTAATAGTCGGATTGATCGTTTTCTGGCAGTAGTAGGACGTAGGAACAGCTTGCAGCGTTTTATTGCTTTGACTGTCGTAGTCCTGCGCCGAAAGAGGCCACATCAGCCGATCCGTCGTAACGCCATTTGAGTTCACCGACATATACACATCACGTATGGCGATAAATCGATCAGGAAGTGTATATGTCGCCGTTCCCTGAACAAGAGTTATGGGATATACTTCCTGACGCCAAAGGTTCGGCTGGAGATTTCCTAAACCAACCTGCACCAGATTGCTCTCCACATCAGCATCCGTCATATGCTGAGAGGTGATCTCCGTTCTACGAATTCCAATGCGCGCATAGGCGCTCATCACCAGATTGGATATCGCGGGATTGAATGCGTAAGTTGAACTCGATGTCATGGCTAGGCCGCGTTTTTGATGATGGCATAGTTATACGTCGATGTATCGGCAGCCCCGGCAGCAACCGTAAACCCTGACGCGCCCGTAATCGTAACGATATAGGGTGCCCCAGAAATCGTGCCGCCGACCGTATTCAGCGAGATGGCAATCGCGTCCGTTACGGCTATGCTCGTGTTGTTCACCGTAACAGGAGTCGCTCCGTTGGCCACGAATGTCCCCACTCGCCCATTGGCGCCCTGCTTGAGTGTTGGGCCGGATGCCGCAACGGAGAATATGGTGTTTCCCGCAAACGTCTGATTGCCCGTGAATGATTGAGCCGCGTCGGTGCGCGCGATGGTCGCCGACGTGCTCGGAAACGTCATCGCCGTACTGTCTGTTCCAGACAGAGTCAAACTGTTGCTTGCCGTCAGGGTTTTTCCGTTGGCTATCGTCAAGGTCGATCCAACCGACGGAGGAGTGATAACGACCTTGTTGACGGTTCCTAAGACGCTGAGCGACGAAATTGGAGCGATTATAGCCCCCGTTCCGACATTGAGCGTGGGAGCGAAACCGTATCCCGTACTGGAGTACCCGACAAGGCCATAAGCAAACAGGCCAGCCCCGGTCACGGCCGGGACAGCGGTCGTGGAAATGTCTACTGTCCCCAGAGCCGAAACTGACGAGCTATTGGTCGTCAGCACTGGGACGGTGCTCGTCGTATAGCGGATATCGGTTCCGATATAGGAAGCGGAATTGGCAACCTGCACGGAGCCATCTACAGTATCCAACGTGTGAACAAACGAAACGGCGCCGCCGATATTTAGAGAGACGTTGTCCAGGTTATCTGCGATCCGTGCCGATATGTCCTCCCAGATGATCGAGCCCGCCGACCCGGAAGACGACGTGAAAACGGTTGCCCCTCCAGAGCTGTTGATAACATTAAACGACCCATCCTCGGCCTCGAATTGGGTCAAGGCATTCGTCGCCGTATAATTTACAGCATTCGTTGCCCCGCTCTGGGCATCTATATGAACATCATGCACATCGAGCTTTGTCGCGTTGCTCCCCGATATCGTCAGAATGGCACCAGATGTCCCCTGGAGGTCAAGGGAATGCAGATAAACCGTACCGGAGTACGCCGCCGTCATGTTCCCCGTGACATAGACGCTGCGCGCCTGCTGCCCCTGGATTGAAACGCCGGCCTTTAGGGTGACGTTCTCGACGTAGTTTCCCGGTGCAACGTCAATTGTCGTGCCGCTGGTGGCCGCCGTTATCGCTGCCCCGATGGTGAGAAACGGATTGGCGATGTCCCCGGCGTTGGTGTCGTTTCCGTTCTTGGCGACATAGAACAGCCCCGTCTGAGGGATTGACGACCGTGGCGCAAGGCTCCCAAGCGTAGACGTTACGTAGGTATTGACCTGGCTCGCCGTCACCTTGACGTTTGCCCCGGATTGAACGCCAGCGACAAGCTCGACCCCGGTGAGGGCCGATGCTGCGGGCATTCCTGAGATTTTGGTATCCGACAAGGTGAAGCCCCTATTGCAAAAGGATGAACGAAGTTCCATCCTCCATGAGAATGTAGCCAGAATTCTCCATGAGGATGTAACCCGTTCTGCCTTCGCCCCAGACCAATTCGTAAAGGCCCCACATCAGAAAATCATTGAACCCGCCCCACACTAGCTCAAGCTGCGTTGTTCCCTCGGGTCCAATGATAAGCGACGCGGTTCCGATCTGCGTCTGGAACTGCAGTCCTTCGCCAAACGCGAGCCCCGTATCTGAGTCAATCAGCCCAGGCATACCTTTCGGCCCCTAGAGAAGGTATGATTGCCTGAAGACGGTTGAAACTGAGCCCGTCCCGCTATTGAGAGTTACCCGCGCATAGGCTGGTGTATAGGCGTAGTTTCCCTGCGCCGTCGCTATTGCCGCCACAAACGCCGCGTCTGGGTGATTGACCCATATCATAGAGGCGGGCGCCACGGCATCGGGATAGGACGCATTCGGGTCTTGGAGCGTTTGTGAAATGGTGTAACTCACGGTTCCGCTGACCGTTGCCTGAATAGCCACCTGCGCCATGGCGGCATAATCGTCAAATCTGACCCATGAGGAATCGGCTACCGTATTGGTCCCAACGATGACCGTTGTCGCCACCGCCCCGGAGGTCAGAACAGAGGTCACCGTCTGATAGGACAGCACAGAGGACGCCGCCGCCCCCGATGCCCCGGTAATCACCTCGCTGATGGGCGACCCGAACCAATCGGTTCCCGCCAACGTAAAGGTGATCCCCGTATCGTTTCCGCCCGATGTCACGATGACCCGTCGTGCCAGCCCGGACCCGACCGTCATCAAGGTGGCAATCCCGGCGCGTCCAACCGTCAGGGCGCCAGCGGCGGCCCCGGAAATAGCGATGGAGGAGATGGAATAGTAGGTTTTCTGGCTCGCTACCGTCGATGCGTTTGGCCCCGTCAAAGTCTCGGTTTGAGAGGACAGTCCGGATACCGATTGGTATAATCCAGTGATGGTAAAGGTGCGGTTGGAAATATCCGAACCGGACGTGATATAGATGCGGTTGTTGGCGCCGAGGTAGGCAACGGCGCTCCCGGTCGGAACGGCCGAGCAGATCGCCCCGTTCAACACAAGGTTAGCTGCACCAGAGGGGGTTTGCGAAAGACAGACGTTGTTGGCTGTGGTGCCGTTGGTCAGGGCACCTTGAAGAACGAGGTATTGTGCTCCCGCCGCCTTTTGCGAGGTTGAAATCCCGTCGTCATCGGCGGAAGCCAATGGCCCGACATTCACCGTCACCGGCCGCCCCATAACAAAACCTCATTTCAATTGCAGATTGGTTGGGACGCAGAACCGTGACGAAGACTTGAACGTCTATAGCTTTGGAACGCTTATTTCTTATGGAACCCCTTCAAGGTTTCAGCCAGCATGGCCCGCTTGCGCATTTTAGGGTTATCCGAATGCTCGGCTTTCTCCAGCTTCTTTTCTGGAATCTTTTCTCCCTTCGGAACTCCCAAGGCTTTGTGGAGAGCCCCCTTGTTCTGGGTTGCCCCCGCGATCCAATTTCCCGCCTTTCCGCCTTTGGCGAATTTCTCACCCGAGGGGCGTTCCGTGGCATCGCCCTTCTTCCAGTCGCGCTGCATCACGGAGCCTCCGGAGGCGCGCTCAGGCTTGCCGGGAAGGCCCGTTTTTTCCCATTTGTCCGCAGATTCGTCCATGCGTCTGGCTTTTGCCAACCCACCCAGGATGTTAGCTCCACCCAAGGCCGAAGATGTGCCCAAAAGGCCGCGTGCAATCTTCCCAATTCCAGGCGAAACCATAAGCGCGCCCGTCCCTGCGGCTCCGAGGGCCGCGTTGCCAACGTCGCGGCGGGCATCTTTTGCCTTCCCACGCAGATATTCAGGCACGGGATCGCTCGACTTCTTATCGACCTTCCCACCGTCCGCGCGGCACACCGAGCCGCCTTTCTTGAAATCCTTCCCATCGGCCCGCTTGGTGGCGTCTCCCGTGGTCCACCCACCCCTGCCTTCGCCACGGTTCGTAGGAACCGCCCCACCAGAGGCGTACTTATCCGACCCATCCCGTTTGGGCATGCCCTGCTTGACCCGTTCCGTGGCCTTGGGCATATCCGACGTGGGATTTCCGGTCAGCTCCTTGACGGGGTTGGGGCCGATGGCTTTACCCGTCATTTTCCGGTTGGGGCGGTCAAGGCGCATCTTCGCCATGCCGCCCTCAACCTTACCCCCAGAGGCCCGGCACATTCCACCCGCCTTCAACACATGCGGGTTGGAATGGTTGCCTGTTTTCACCCCATGGATGGACTTGTTCCCAGGCCCCTCTGAGAGGTACTTGGACATATAGGACTTCATCGGCGTTTTCATGGGGTATCCTACGGATAAATTGCGATTGGGCCGCGCGCCCCTTATTGTTACGATGGATTGACGGCCACGCCGGTCGTGTTGGCGGATGGCGCCCCGCCGTCAACGTACATCTGCGCCAAGCTCGTGGCATCGGTGCCAAAATCCGTAATACCCACCATGGTATTATCCTTCATCAATAGGAGTCCACCCGAAGACGCCGCCAGCGTTGCAAGACCGCTCATCTGCGTGGACGTGGATTTGATATTGTTGATAAAGGTGCAGCGATCAAACTTCTGCCACCGATCCATAGAGGCCGAGGCGGAGGTGATAATTCCGAGCGGCGTCGATGCTGATGTCTGGAACGGGAAGTTACACTCGATGAACGTATTGCGGGGCGTGCCGGCGGCAAATTCGAGCGAAGCGTTTGCCGCCGAGCGCGCGACGGTGTCAAGCCCAACGTTGCAGCCGACAAAGGTATTCTCACCCGTAGTTCCAGTAATAAGCAACGAACGCGACCCAGCATCGGCAGCCGACGCCGCGTCGGCCATGCCGCCAAAATCGACATTCGAGTAGAAGTTGCGGCCAGCAGAATCTGTCCAGCAAATCTGGTTCGTTCCACCCGTCGAGAACCCGTTGAATAGCGAGAAATTTGCAAACAGGCATCCCGAGGCTGTCACCGTTACGAAGTTCCCAGAGCCAAACGTGGCTTGGGTATAAGTTCCAGTCGGCGGGGCAATGCGCGCCCGCTGGGAAACCATCGTCGGCGCTGTTTCGCCGATGAGATGGCAGGCATTCTTGGACCAGACCAATGTGCCTGCCGTAACCGTTGAATCAATCGTCTGGGCCAGCGCTGTAGACAACCGCGCCGATCCCGAAGAGGCACCATTGCCGACAAGCACGCAAACATCGTTGTTTCCTGCCGTCATTTTGGCGTGCGCACGGTAAAGGGTAGCGAAAGCCGACTGAGGGCTCGTGCCATCGTTTCCATCAGAGCCGGAAGCGGGGTTCACCCAGTACCAGTTTCCAGTGAGGGGGATTCCGCCGAGACCACCCACGAGCGGGACCCCCCAAGATGAAACGCCATTCGGAAAGTTTGTAATTGGCATAGCCGTTTTGTCCTGTGCCAGTGTTTCAAATTAGGTAGTGCCGACGCAGGACAAAACGGCTGGTGAGGTGTTGTTACAGATTCTCCTACTCAGGGGAATCGCTCATCCCTTGATGCTTGCGAAGATAGTCCGCCGCGCGACGCATCAGTTCTGGATCATCGCGCAATTTACCGATGCCACGATTACAGGCACCGCAGAGAAGCTGGCGAACCTTGCCAGTCCGATGGTCGTGATCAACGGATAGCCACCGCAGTTTTCCGTTCTTCATTTCAGTCTCAGGACTGCGGCAGATGGCACACTTACCATCTTGTTCGGCATGCATGCGGTCATAATCCGCCAATGTAATCCCAAACGCTCTCAATAGCGCACCATTGCGCTCGACCTCCGGGAAGGCAATCCGCCGCGCGCGGTCGTAAGCCCTTTTACCCTCTGCGCTAGTGGCCGCGCCGAGAGTGCGGTGCATGGTCTCTTCCCACGCCCAGTTCCCTGGCCCGATAGGAAGCTCGACGTTAATGGGGACCAACCTCGTATTAAGCCGGAACCCAGAACGCTCGATGTCCCTCTCGAAATCCTCCAAAGAGGCCCACCCGACATGCCCCAGCGCCCGCGCAACCGTCCCCGCCCAAAGGCGCCGCACATTAGATGAGACGCGGTAAGTCTCTCTGCGTTGCGGCGCGTCAGGGTTGTCCTGCGGCAGAGCGGCGTAGTGTTTGCGGGCTTTGTTGCACGCCTCAATCGCTTCAGCCTTAGTGCGGAAGCGCCCAACGGCAATCTGCTTGTAGTTCACAGTTATCTTGGCGAACCACTTCTTTTTGGTCTTGTCCCAAGACACGCCAGCGCCGCGATTGCCCTTGTAATGTTTACGTGTCGTTTCCGCTGGCGTGAGCAGCTTCAGGTTGGCAAAGCGCAGATCAAGGTAATCCCCGTTCTTCGGAGATATGTTGTGCTTCGGCCATTCGCCGTTGACATAGAACCAAGCCAAGCGGTGAGCCAAATAAAGGCGATCATCTACCTTGATGTACTTCCGACCATTCGCCGCAACCGATCCAGGATCGCGTGCGAACGATGCTGGCCGCGCAGTCTCACGATCCTTCCAAGCGAAGGCGCCAGCTGATGGACTGTAATCCAGCAGCTCTTTCAGGCGTTGATGTGAAACTGCGTTTTCCACGTTCTTCCTAGTCATCCGTAAATCTCCAATTGATGCCAATTCCTCTATTGTAGAGGCGCCGATTGGAGATGTCCAGTGCATTTAGGGCTATGAGCGTTACACGTTTAGAACTTAAGTCACATAACGCTCATAGCCGAATTTATACTTATTTATCAAGACGCTGGCGTTGACGCCCAGATGCACCTTGGATCGTTGTACGTACTGATGTAGCGCTCGTACCCCTTAATCAGCACGTTGTCCGTGTGGTTGTCCACCCACATATCCGTCTCGAACGGAATGCGCTCCATCATCACGAGGCCATCGATGTTGGTCTTGATGAACCAGGCATAGGGTGAGGTCAGGTAGTCGTTGATCGTGTATTCGCGGATACCGGCCGGCATTGACAGGACCGCGTTGACGGTGTTGTTTGCCGTATCGGGCTGCAATTCCGTCTTCATTAGACGTTCTGCAACTGCGGTGAGCTGTACCGGGACAACCAGCTTCTGAGCCCTGGCATTGATCTTGAGGCCGGCTTCATCCACGAACTGCGCGCGAATGTTCTGGCATGCCTGGATCAGGGCCGTTTCCGTCAGATCGAGCTGAACGGAGAAGGTATTGGCCCAAGTACCCCCATCATATGGATGCGCAGTGGACGAAAGAGGCACCGCATCACCGCCGACCGTCGGATCGTAGGTAGCACAGTTGTTGAGGACGTTGGCCGACTGGATTTCCTTGAACTGATTGAATGAGTTTGCCAAGGGGAGCTTCATAAGATTGAAGTCCTTGACGTACTGGTTGTCGTCCAGCGATTCACGGGTGATCGAGTACCCCAATCCAACCTGGAAGGGCTGGGCATTGTAGATGTAGCGCTGGCCCGAGTTGTTATCGAATGCCGTGGCGCCGCCTTCCGTCTTGAGCTGGGCCAATCCAAGAATACGCATCTGCGCCTTGGATTCAACTCGCAGCGTTGCCTTATGGACGGTAAAGAGGTCGCTCCACTCCTTGGGAAGCTGCTGGTATTCGCCAGCAACGTCGTAAAGGCCCGGCAGGAGCAAGGACTTGATTTGTGCGGTATTAACAGCCATTGGATGTTATCCTTGGATAGCGGGGTCTATGCGGACCCAGGTTGAGAGAAAGGGTTTCCGCTTAGGTGCCCAGCGAGCCAGTGCCAGAGAGGTTCGGCTGCACGAGAACCCAGTTGTAGGCGCCCGTTGCCGATCCAGAGTAGGGACCGTTGGTGCCCGGCTGAATGCCCAGTGCCCCACCTGCACCCGGAAGACCGCCGTAAAGGCCGATGATCCGGAACGGCAGCGTGGCGGTGTTGGCGACACCCGAGAGATAGGCCCCAGACTGGCCGGTCTGCACGTTACCCGTGCCGATGGTGATTTCTGCGTTGAGGCCGATGTCGGTGAAGGCCACACCAGTGCCATCCGACTGGACGAGGAATACCGATCCGGGGGTGACGGGGATGATCTTGGCCACGATGGTGCTCTGCGCCGTCGAAGCGACATCGGCACCCGGCCAGAAGTTCGAGGAGGTCATCTTGCCCTGTGCGGTGGAGAGATACTCCACCCCATCGAAGATGCCTGCCAGCTTGGCGATGCCGTCGGCGGCGGCCCACTGGGCAATATAGCCGGTATCGAGAACCTTGATGGGGTCGCCGGTAAAGATTTTGGTGGTGTCGTTGTAGGCGATGTTCTTCGGGATCATCTGGAAATTGGACGGCGCCCCGACGGCAGAAGTCTGCTGGCGGAGGCCGAAGGGAGCATTGATGTTTGCCATGGATGGGGCGCCCAAGTTTGCCTTGGCTTGCCCTTTGGCCCGATGCGCGAGCTGTCAAGGATTCCTTGACAGTTGGACAGCGCAAGACAGACGTGGGGAGCGAAGCCAAATGAATTGACCTGTCGGCGCACCACGCCTACGATAAAGGTGATGCCGACGCTCGCTCCCCTCTTTCGACTCAACCGCCCCTGGCGGTGGGAGAGTAAATTCCCGATCACATCGCGTGATGGGTACGCCTCAAGAACTGCGTGTGAATTGAGTTAATGCCGATTGCCCAGTGATTCGTCAACAGGTATGATTGGGCTCAAGGGGCATTCAGAGTACAGGAAGGCAGAATGAATTGTGACTACGCCGACATCCGCAGCCGCATTCCCGAGCCGCCGAAGTGGTTCGATGAGCACGGCGTGCCCCGGTATTGCGACTTTGCTCCAGGAGAGCAAGCAAATATCTATGCCGACGAGGTTGTGCTAGCGCTGGTCACTTGTCAGGGATGTGGTCACGAGTTTTCAGTCTGTTTTTCGCACACCATGAGCTTTGCAGTCGCCGAGGCGATCCGAGACGGCAACGACCCCCATGGTGTCAAATCACTGGCGGACCTTATTCGCTTGCGGGAGCTGCATTATGGGGACCCACCAAATATCCAGTGCTGCCCATCTGGACCGACCATGAACAGTGAGCTACGCCGAGTCATTGAGTACTGGCAATTAGGAGGCGATGACAAGCGTCGCCTGACGGCATTAGAAGTAGACATCAGCCCAGATTGGGTATGATAGTTCCTTTATCACGCTGACACCTGTGGACCGGCAACTTTGGAGAAAATCACCATGTCGGAGGAGCAAGGGCTACGAGAAAAGCTGCGGGAAGCTTTCCAGAGGAAGCGATATGGTGCTGGCGATTCCTACGACCCAGACTTTGACCTATTCGATGTTGCCGCAGATGCGCTTTGCGAGCAATGGCGGCCCATAGAGACGGCTCCGAAAGACGGAACATGGGTTCTAGTTTGGGACATACAAAGCGAATACCAGGACCCGAAGTGGGAATCTAATCCTCATATAGCAGCGTGGCGTGATGGCCGTTTCCGCATCCAAGTCGACGGCCAGTCAACGTACCCAACTCACTGGATGTCGCTTCCATTCCCACCTTCAGCCGGGTGACCGCACCGGAGCCCCAACGGTAGCTTGAACCAAATCTAGTCTATTTCAGCTATCGGCTTTGCCGATGAAAGGAAGGAAGATGGATCGCGTCGGTTGGGCGTTTCACTGGAACGGCGGCAAGTTCATTGTGCACACACCGCAATGGTCGTTCAAGCTTCGCGGACCTAGCCACGGCGGAGACTACAGCGAGCACTATGTTTCGAGCACGCGAACAGTGCAGTTCGGCAGACGGTGGCCATGCTGGAGGCTGGTGATAGTTAATCGCGCACCGCAACCAGTCTCGATAGAGTGAGGACCCGATGATTTCGACGGCAATCCGTACAGGCAGAGACCACGCGACAGTTAATCCAAAAACTCAAGAAATAGTGCGTGGGTATTTCTAGCCCCCACGCAGGCCGAGACAGCCAGACGTTGCAGACGGGAGGTCTGCTTAAATGATTGTAGTGGAGATTCGCACCCCCGTAAAACAGTAAAGGCGCCCAGTTGGATGAGCGCCCCTACTTTTCAAGGTGTTATTCCTGGCGGGAATTTACACCCGGAACTGGTCAATGCTTGCGCCCTTGGAAAGCTTCGCCGCCATCCAATTCGGCTTGCGGCCCCGCCCGGTCCAGGTCTGGGTAAAGTCATCTGGATTGCGGTACTTGGCCTGCATGGTGGACTTGTATCCGCGCCCGGACGCGATCTTCTTGCCGAAGACATCTTCCAGATTGAAGCCCTTGCGTTTGGCAACCTCGGCCAGCTCGGCGCGCACTTCCTTGACTTCCGTGGTCTTGCGGAACCTAATGGCTTCGACTAGATCTTCCTCAAGCTTGAGGAGTTCCTTCAGACGCATGTTGTTGAGTTCACGACTTGAGTACATTGCAGCTCACCTGTTTGACTGGATACTTTTGCGACACACCGCGAGTACGCCTACCCGATAAGGATGGAATATTACTATGGACAATGGCAATTTCAAGGTGGGTGTTAGGGTTGACGGCTCGGGCTATCGAGCCCTTCGCCTATCTCCGCCCTTTCGGGCTCCGATAGAGGCTTCGCCTCTGAGTAGCGCCCCGTGAACTTCCTCTTCACCCCATTTTCGGAGACCAGATATATGTCCCCGTGAACCTTGTGGTCATAGGGCTCTAAGGTGCCGTCTGCCTTGCGGACAAACAACTTCTGGCCGCGATACGGAACACCCATTTACCCCTCACTCATTGTCTGCGCTACGGGCACTCGGCGCCGAGTTAAGAATATCCCAGATGCCGGTCAACTTAATGAGTTGCATGTAATTTGGGTCTTGTTCGGCCCGGCGCTTCACTGACCCACGGAACTCGGCGTCTTCGAGGCATCGCCGCTTAACGAACTCCACGCCTTCGTCCGTCACGAAAAGATTCACCTTACGATCGGGTTCGCACACCACAGATTCTTTTTTGATCTTCGCAAGAGCGTCTAGGAGGGTTTCCTCGTTCATGTCCAATGTATTACCTCACTCAGCCGCTCTTGCGGCTATCGAGCCATCTTGCGAGATAGGCGAAGCACCCGTGGTGCGAGCCGTCACTCATTGATAGAAAAAGCTGTAAACGGCCATAAACGCACAGAAAACAAGCAACACCTTGCCGGGCCACCACATTGAGCGCCAAAGGTCTGCTGCAAATTGCAATCTTGTCATGAGCCTACTCCATAAACGATCCGGCGACGGGTACAGCCAGCCACCTAGCCGCCCGCCGCCGCCCAGGGTTCTCTCCGCATTATGAAGGCGCTGCAGGAACCCCAAACCCCGCCCACCTTTTCGGTCGCCATTGAGGCGAATTAGATGCGCAATCCACGGCGCCGTAGGTATGCGTTGCCCTGAGAAGTCTACCAAATCGGCGCCAAGCCTACAGTCGCCATCCTCTCAGACCGTGAAATGGTATTAGCGTCGGCGCCTCAGTGGTTCCCGTCTGGCCAATGGATGGGGTGAAGATGTCCCACCCACTAGCTCTCCCTGTGGGACGCAGGCACGACTAGCCGTTAAGTGACGGGCTGCGACGCTAATTTCTTCTACTGTTCCGTCACCACTATAGCGACATGCGGCCTCAATGCCAAGACCACCGCAACGGTCAATACCGAAACAGCAGACAGGACAAGGAATGCCATGGTGGCACAGAGGATGGGACTAAGGCGCATTAATCAATCGCCATGTTAGACCTGTCATAGGCAGGTCTTGCGGCTGCGATATCTTCCTGTAGAGTCGGATCGACAGCCTGTCGCACGAAGGTATTGGCTCTGGCCTGTGGCGTGTTGACATCGATCCCGGCAGACGCAGCAGCAAGACCGCGCTCCGACTTGGCGCGGTACATCTTTTCATCGGCGGCGCGCTTGAGATCGGACATTGCTTCCTTGTGCAGGACTTCTGGACGCTCCCACAGACCCAAGTCCCCACAAATGATGCCACCCTTGGCTTCGAGCGAGCCGAATACGCCTGGATGGCGCTCGTGAGGCACGCGGGTCCAGCCCCCGTTCATATGCAGCCCGGAATGATACTGGCTGTCAACCTGATTGCGAACCGTCTCTCGTTTCCATTCGTACGCCCAGCCTTCCGGCTCGTACTGCTTGGCGAGGGCGTAGGGATCATCGCCAGTCGAGGTCTGGGTGCGCCAGATGGGCTTGCCGTCGCGCCCGATGGCCACGGCCCGACCACGCGGGGCGGTGACATTGGGAGCACCGCGGGCATTGCTCGCGACCGCGGCGTTCATCACCTCGGCATCGGCCATTGCCTCTGCCTTGGGCTGCTTATGGGTGTCCTTACGGGGCGCCATCGTTCTATTCCTTACCTTCTAGCTGTGCGCTGTTCTCGTCTGTGATATACTCATACTTTGGACGCGCGCTGGCCCAATCCTTTTCCCACGATGGGTCAATGTTATTTTCACAGCATTCGCGCGCAACGCACCTTGCTTCGGCGTCCTTGCTCAAGCGCCACATCTGGGCAGCATACCGCCGATAGGCTGACATCGGAGACAGCCTGGAATACATAATCCGCGCCGCCTCTTTTTGCTCGGCCGTTAAAAAAATGGCGCGCACCTTGACCGCAAACGGAACCTTGGCTGCCTCTTCACCGTAACGGGTGAACCCATTCGCAGGGGCGTGCCGCCATACAGGTTCTTCCATATAGCCGTTATCTGGATTAACCTTGCTGTCTCGAACCAAGCTCCTCAAAAGGGTGTTGACCTCATCAATAAACTGGCGCGGGTCCGGGATGTGCCTCATCATCACCGATACTTCCCATCGCGAATGGCCATCGCCTTGTTGCGTGCGTACTTCTCGCGCGCTTCCTGGGCCGAAAGATTGGGATACATCTGTGTCGCCATGCTCTGCTCATCGGGGTTCAATCGAACCTTGCCGCCACTGGACACGCCATTCGATCCATTCTTGGGCGCTGAGTTGCGCGAGACCGGCGCGGCGACGACGGGCTTCTTCTTGGGTTCCGGCTCCGTCTCCACCTCGGTATCCTCTTCGCTGGCCTCTTCCTCTTGTGCTTCCTCGCTCAGTCCGAACTTGGCGTTCAGCGCTTCGAGGAATTCCCTGGAGTTGAGCGGCTTTTCCTCAACTGTCGTGAAGTAGTCGGCAAACTTCAGGAACTTGGTGTTGAGCTTGGAGTCGGTGATGAACTCGCGGTTCTCGTTAAGCCAGTCGGCAACCTTGGTTCCAACACCCTGGCGGATCGACGTAATGTAGTCGTCCGGGGTGAGCTGCTTTGGCTCTTCTTTCTTCGGCTCCTCCCGCTTTGGAGCGTCCTGATTGGCTACCACGGATTCAACAAGGCGCTTGGCCCTTAGAAGCTCCTGCTCGACCCCGGACTTGCCGGCTTCAAGCTGGGCCATGTGGGCAGCGGCAACAGCAATCGCCTCACGCGCGTTCTGCGCTGCGCGCTTGTCGCCCGCATCTTCAGCAGCAAGCTCCTCACGCTTCTGGAACTCGATCCACTGCTTCTGAGCGTTGAGCGCCGTTTCGATGTTAGAGGTGTCGCTGGCCACCTTGTCATAGTGGGCACGCGCGGCATAGTATTCGTTGTCCTTGGCCTTCTTCTCTGCCTCGGTCAGTCTGGCATCGCGCGATTCAACCTGCGTCTTCCATTCGTCCTCTTTCCGTCGCAGAGCCTCGGCATGCTCCTTGCGGATAGTCTCGATGACGTCATCGGCCGGCTCGGGCTTGCGCTCCCTGGCTGGCTTTGTGTCCTTTGCCTTTGGCTCTTCCGGCGGCAGCCAACCAAGAGCAGCGTCAACACCGCTTGGAATGTCGATATCGACATCAATCAACAGGTCGCGGTTTTCGTTATTCATGCGCTCGCCTCAACCCGTTCTGCCGATTCCCCTTCACGGGTTTCTGACACCGCACCCCAGAACGCTTTGTTTGCCGACTCGGGCAGACAGTGAAATCTCATGTAGGCATGCCATACTCCGTCACGGAACCCGACCTCTGGCCTCGTCCGCCACGCTACGCAATGCACGTCGTCATGTTGTGACTCCGCTGCGTGCAGGCCAGCATCAATCTTTTCAATCACGGCATCGCACACGGCATCCACTCCGTCCCCTCTCAAGTGTATGGCCCTGTATGCGATGCGATGAGAGGAGCATGCGCACGGCAAATCGTCGTAGTCCAAGCGGTCACGCGCCAAAAGAATGTCGCGAACGCGCTCACGGAGTCGCTCGGTCGGTTCCATTACCGCACCGTCCGTGGGTCTTTCACCCGCATCTTGATCGATGACCAGTGAAACCGTTTGCAGTTGACGTACTCTTCCGAGCTATCGATGGAGCGCAGAAAAACCTCGCCCGTGGTGTCGGCGGCCTTGAACAGCACCCAATCCCCTTTCTCGGGGACAATGCCTTCATAGGGCTGGCCGTTGACCATCCACTTGAACGCAGTCGGCCCAGCCTTGATGATGCAGCCGACTTTGGCCTGATAGCGGGTTTCCGCAACCTCGTTCTCAGATGTGATGATCCTATAGGCTTTCCCGTTGACGTCGGTGCCGCGCGCCGCAACGTTGGGGCGCACATAGAGGCCGATCAGAACCTCTTCATCGAGCACCTCGTACTGGTCAAGATCGCCGAGGGCTGCGAAAATCGCCGCCTTCTGCTCGTCGGGCGTATCCATCTCGGAACGCTTGTAGACATCGGACTTCAGCGCCGTAATATTGACTGGATTACTGGTCATTCTTGTCCCCTCTAGAAAACATGCGGGAACGCACAACAAATCAGCCTCGCATTCTTATTCCGACATCAAATCCGATTCTATCTCTTCGAGCCACGCTATGGCATGGGTCAAAGCCTCTCGGTATCCGAGAGCGTGTGAATATCCCATGGACGTGGCCGCCACGTCACCGACAACCCGACAGCTTCCCGTCGCTAGAGCCTCGGCGTTAGACTCGATAACATCGTTGACCTTACGCACCAAGCGCTTGTGAAGCTCGGACTCATAGGATGTATATTTGCTCACTTATGCGGCCCACGCCGAGCATACCGACAAATCCTGCGTGACAACAGGAGAAGGACTGGCCTTGGCGCTCACGGCGCATTCCCCGAAAGAAGGTGCCCCATATCTCGGCCTCCAATGCTTGCAGTTGCCACACTGATGCACCGGAATATCCTCTATGACCGCAAGGTCAATCACCTGTAGGGCCGGCGCTGAAAGACCAACGGAGCCAACATTCTTTTTCTCGATCTTAGTGGGCATGCTTGCCTCTGCGGTCGTTGCCATCGCTTTGTGCAGGAGGTATCTGCCCCGTCGTGAGGTAGACAAAGAGATCCTCTGCCTCGATGCACAGCACATCGGCCGGCTTCCACGGCGTATCAGGGTATCTTGCCCGCACAATGTGGAAACACTGCAACCTAAGTTCCGGCTCGGTCATGGGTTGCCTCAGTGCGTGTGCTTGCTCTTCATGGCTTCCGCCTCTTCATTCTCGTCATTCTCGTCACGCTGGATGTCCTGGGCGACTTTTGGAAGCTTTCCGTTATTGACCCATTTCGTCAGCATGTCGGCGGCCAGGAGCAAAAGCTCAGGCTCATCGTGTGAGGATGCTTCATGGGCAATGCGCAGGCATTCAAGGCGCATGAAGTCGTCTGGAATCTGGCTGCTCATAAGGTCTCCTTATTTCTTAACCGTACCGGGCGCCGAGCCATAAGCCTTGGCCTTGTCCAATCGGCCCTGACCCCCACCGGCCCCGGCCTTGGAAACCTTGATCGTGCCCTTGGTGGGCTGCTGTGCTGGCGGTGCCTTGGCCATGGTGATGCCCCATAAATGTGAGAAAAACGCTTAGCACGATTCTGCCAAGCGATGGCTTTGAGAAGCTGTGGATTACTTACACGACCCGCCGCGCTTGAACTTGGTTTCCTTTTGCCCCTTATGCAGGCTGGATTCGTGCTTGTGCACCATCTTGGAGATCATCTTCTTGTCCTCGGCGGCATCGGGATGGACCTTGCCACCCATCGCCCGTCCGATCCGTCCACCCTTGGCCATAGGCCCCTGCGGAGGTATCGGGGGACCAGATGGCGGCATAGACGGCCCTGAAGGCCCTGGCGGCGGCCCTGGCGGGCCACCCGGCATCGCCCCAGGCGGCGGCATAGGCATAGGCGATGCCCCACCCTCCTTGGGCATGATGATGACGTTGACATTGGTGCCGGCGCTCTTGCCGTCCTTGCCCATCTTGCGGCCAGGACGATCCAGGCGGGACTTGGCCATCCCACCTTCGACGGGACCGGGCATATTGGCTGCCCCGACAGCGCCTCCAGAGGCATAGGCTTTGACCTTCTGGCCTGCAACCTTACCTGATACCTTTGAACCCATGAACTTGGAAAGCTTGGCGGCCATCCCGGACTTGGCCTGATCGCGAATGTTCTTCATGGGTCTTATTCCCCGTTGGTCTTGAGGATCGGGACTATAGGCTGATTCTACTCCGATAGAATGGTGCTCGTGAGCTTTGCCTCAATCCCGTCAAGGCGGTCGCGGATTGAGGCAACAGCGGCGAGATAGGCTGGAAACGGTGCCTGATTGCCCATCGCTACTTCATAGCGGCACTTGGTTTCATAAAGGTCAAGCGCCCGCGTGAGTGCTATCATCTCTGAGTCATTTAGAGTTAGGGTGTACGTATATGTGGTCATGAGCGGCTGACCATCGTGTTAAAAATGTCAACATAAACACGGGGAGCCTCTGTCTTCGGGAAGTACGGCCCCATCACACAGCCAGCTTCACGCACAAGCCCAATTGCCGCGCCCGCATCGCCTTCGGCCATCTTGGCTTCTGCTTCCAAAAGGAGATTTTGATATCTCCGTTCAATGTCGTTAGGCGGAGGAATGTACGTCAGTCCTTCCCGAGCAAATCTACGCATCACCATTCTCTCCCATATTTATCCTCTCGTTCCGTCTCCCATGGTGGCCTCGCTTTTCTTTGTTCGTCATCGAGCGCGCGTCTGCGCTGAACATTCCTCGCTTCAAGCTCACCGAAGGCGCGGGCATATTTTTCATAAGGGTTTCCTTGCGCCAACCGCATCAGCGTGTTGGCGATATCGCGGGCTTGCGATACATGAGATTCCAATGCGTCAACCCACTCCGTATCGCCGCGATGACGCGCCGCATCTTGTTCGCGCCGAAGCCCGTCGTATGTTGCAACCGCATCTGGAAGCGCCGCTATGGCGTTGCTCTGTTCTTGGGCAAGGACGTGCGGGTTGGCCCCCGGAGAAAAGTCTTCCTTGCCTTGGACGTAGTGCTGCAGCTCGTGAAGCCCAACGTCCGTGATGTCCGGCAGGCTCGGGGCGTCGATATCCATAACCCCTTCTCCCCCAGGCAAAATCTCCCGCATTGAGCCCAAGTGGCTGTCTGGCCTAAACGCTCCCTCTGGGTGTTTCATGGAAGGGTCCAAAGAGTAACGATAGGCTATTGCTTTGGCGCTCGGATACGCTTCGAAGAACTCTGGATGCATTAACCCAGAACGCATTGCGGTGCCGTAAGTTTCACCGACGTCGTATAGATCGCGGCCAGCCGCATTCGTTAGTCGCGCATCGTTATCCGGTATCTCGTACCGCCATTTCTGATCTGGACCCTGGAACCATCCTGTTTCCTTCCATACCGCATCGCGTGTGGCCCCGCTTTTAGCGAGTTCATGCGCTCGTGCCATCATGGATAGATCGGCTGTTCTGGCTCCCGGTCCGGCAAATATCCCGAGCAGCGGCAGTCCCGTTTCAGCGGCCTTGGCCCATTCTCTATCCTTGAGATTACCGTAGGTTTGAGCAAGGAGTTGTCCTGTTCCATACCCTCCCATGGTAGGAGATAGGGATTCAGCGACGGGCATCATATAGTCTTGCGGTCTGTCTGGGAGGTTTCTGATCTCGCCTTGGTAAAGTGATGGATCGCCGGGAGGGGGGAGCGGAGCGGCGGTATGGTCCTGTTCTCTTTCCAGAAGAGCTGGACCGTAGTGTTTGGTCAATGCCTTGATGATTTCATCGTCTGCCATAGACATTGACCTTGATATGGTGTTGACAGATGCTCACTATCGAGTTCGCATCTTGCGCTCAAGCCGCGCGGCTTGACTCACGAGATTTGATAAGGTCCAGCACGGCCCAAGCGTCTGCGCCAGAGACTTTGATCGTGTGGTCATGGCGCCAGTCAGAACCTTTATCATCACCGTCAGACTCGTTGTGATGAATGTGGATCACAAGATCGATTTCACATCCCTGGTACTTTCCAGATTCATACTTTTCTATCGTTTTCACCGACCCACTCGACATTGACACGCCTCCTAGATTGCACGCATGTTCAATCGCTGCCCTATGCGATCGATGTCGGCTACGCGCGCCTTGATCCGCTTTCACTGCTCTTCGTTTGGAACATTTGCAGTGCACTCGCTCAAAGTTTTCTAACACTATCCACGCTTTCGCCCATTCCTTCCCGTGCCATAGGACAAGCCAACGGTAACGGATACGTGCGAACATTTACTCCTCGCTTCAACCCGATGGGAGGTGAGAAGGCAACCAACTCTCAACTTGCGCCGGGAGGGTTGCCTGAAACAAATCTTACCTCAGTTCACAGTATAGGTAAATGGCGGTAGTCTTGACGCATCGTACACTGGCCCACCCACTGACTTCTCTTGTGGATCAGGCTTCTGTTGAACGATTTTCAGCAACGCTTCGGCAAGCTCTCCAAGCGCTCGGTGATAGAGTTCCCTCTCTGCCTGCGACTGGTCATCCGCATCGACCTTACCGCCCATAGCCATTGATCCACCCTGGCCTTGACTTTTGGCTGGGGTGATTAGCCCGGACATCTGGTTCAACTGCTGGTCTACGATGGGGTCAGCGTCTGGGTGAACACCGACTGTCTGGGCGACCTTCAGAGCTTCCACCGAGAGTTTGGTCTCTCGGTTCTGGTGTGAATCATAAGCCTTGAAGGCCATCTCCTGGTCCTTCTGGCTCAACTGCTTGCTCTTCAGTGCGAGTAGGGCTTCCTGGTTGGGATCGGACTGGGGCAGAGCCGAGGAAGCCTGATGCGCGATCTTCGATGCTTCGATATTTTCCTTGGAGGCCAGTTGATCCTTTTTGAGTTGTGTGTCACTCTCGACTTTCTTGGCCGAAATTTGCAACTGTCCCTGCTTGGTCTGGCTATCCAGCATTCTGGCCTGCGCCGAGATCATCGCAGCAACGGCCTTTGGATCGGGTGGCGGCTGGCCCTGTTGGGGAGCAAAGTCGGACTGTATATCATCGATCTTGACCATCGAGGCCCAGCGGGAGACAACCCTCTGCATATTGAACACGCCCGGCATTTGCATGGCGGTCTGCAGGTAGGTGTTGGCTTTGGCCAGCCGGTGAATGTGCGATGGAACGTTGGGATCGGAGGCAGGAACGATCTCGCAATTCTCCAACGCCTGCTTGAAACGCTCCACCCGCTGTTTGTGGGCGGCGGCTACCTGCTCCTCTGTGGCGCTTTTCCCGGCCGGGATAACACCAAGGGCTGGACGTTTGTTGTCGCGCCACAGGGATTCGGGGTCTTCCTTGAACAGCTCCTGGAAAAGGCTGAACTCCTCTTTCTGGGCCGCATGGAAGGACTTGTGGACCGAGCTTTCCACCTTGGTTGCCTGCTCGATAGCCGCCAGAACAGAACCTACGGGAGTATTCTGTACTCCTTCCCCGACCGGAACCTCGGCCGAGCCTCCGAGCTTGGTTCCAACCTCACGCAAGGCCCCCATAAGAGACATCAACCCTGGGGTTACGTCCTTATAGGGGAGCGCCATGATGGCGTCCTGGATTCTCCCCCCTTGCGCTCCGGTGATATCGACGGGAGCCAAAGTTCCAGGAGCGACGCGGATTTCGTTGGATAGCTGTCGGGTGGCCCCCTTGGCAATCAATCCGCCGGGGAAGTTGGCGAACATGCCGGCGTCGATCCCCTCGCGAACCAAAGCCGTCAAGGCCATGGTGATATTGCCGAGGATGTGCAGAAGTCCAATTCCGTAGATCCCCGCAAATCCTGCCGTGACATAAGGGAAGGCAACAAAGGGAATCTTGGCTTGCACGTTGCCGTTCTCAAACCCCGGATCACCCTCGCGCCAGTTGCGGCGGATTTCGAGGATGGTGCGGCTGTCCTTGTCAATGGTCACACGATAGGGAAGAGGAATTCCGGTCGGCTCGCCTTTCTTTCCGCCCCCTTCCAAATGCTCGAACCCTTCCAGGTCGAGCGCGCAATAGCACTCATATATGGTATAGGTCTGGTCCTCCTGCCGTTGTGGCTTGGCGTCCAACCCTGCAACATCGGCTCGTTTGACATCGAGCACGTTGGGGGCTGAGTTGGGCGTCGTCAAGGATACGTCGCGATAAACCCCCATCTTCTGCATGATACGCATCACCCGCTGATCCATATCGATCTGATGCGTGACGCGGGGAGCGTTCTTGAGGTCTGTGGCGTTGGACGGTATAATCAAATCCGCCCCATCGACGCTTTCGGACACGGGGCGCTGTCTCAGTGGGCAGCGATAGACCTTCTTAAACATCCCCGAGGCATAGACCGTCATTCCCAGCATGTTTCTGGTATCGGGGTAATACTCGGAGGCCGTATTGGTGAAGAAATAGTTATAGTCCTTCTCCAGCTCTTCGGCCAGCTTGTCGTTGTCGGTGGTTTCATCGCCGTAGTTGACGGCCTTGCATGGTCCTTCACTCGGACACAGCTCGGCATAGGCTGTGGCTTGGGCGTTCAGAACTGCATCGAGGAGGATCGGATCGCGCACCCGCGACATGCCATCGAGTGGGGCCGAGCTGGCCCCGACCGACCCGCCAGGTCGTTCCAACTTCAACCCGAGAAGGTCGATGCCTTCGGCACGTTGGTTGATCCAGTCGGCGCGGTCGCGTTCGTCCTCATCGATGGCATCGAGGAGTGATCCTGCCAGTCCTCCGAGGATACCGTTCTCAATGTACTCGGCGAGATTGTCATCAAACTTAGTCGATTTTGGGAGAGGTTGGGGATTGAAGTCGATGATGACATCCCCGTCCTCGCCGGGAATCTCCACCGCCCCTGAAAGCGGATCGACCGATGGAGCGCCCACCCCGTCCAGTTGCACGTCAATCGATACGTCGGCATCGGACAGGAAGGGCGGAATACCTCCGATGCCTCCACCGTCTGCTTTGGCTGCGGATGACTTGCTCTTTTTGGTAGCTTTGGACTTGGCCATGGCGGTGGATTGGGCCTATAATGGTTGCGGAGCATGCAGTGCGGAAAGCAGACGCACGGTACGCCATCGGCAGTTGGCCCATAAGGGAACGCGGAAAATCTACTCTTCTGGATTTAAGCCTTTGGAGTGGTGAACATCTTCAGCCGAGCGGACAGGACGACGCATGAGGGAGGACCGAGGATCGATCTCGACTAGGTTACTCTCGTGCTGACAAAACCGCTCAAAGGTGCCGCGATTAGCTGGAGTAGCGCCCAGCCATGCTCTAATTCACCGCCCCGTTCGCCTCGCCGCCCGCGTTCTGATTGGCTGCTACCTGCTGCCCTTGCAGAGCCTGGATATTCAACTGCATGGTGTGGAGTTCATCGAGAAGGCGTACTGTGGCTGCGAGATGCTTCTTGACGGCCTCGGCGTCGATAGCCATGGGCTGGGTTTGGGAAACATAGGTTAGGGCGTCCTTGAGGTCAGCCTGAATCATACCGATGGCGCGTGCGGGGGTGATGTGGATCGGTTCGTCGTACATTAAGCAACTTCCTCTGTTTTGTCTTCAAGGATCATGGACTTGCGGATGGCGTTAAGTTCGATGAGACGCGCTGCGTGGTAAGAGCAGCGGTCAGCGATTTGGGCCTCGGATGGACCAAAGTAGCCAACGTACTCGCTGCCTGCGGCCACCTTGCCGTGAAATTCGATCAGTTGCGACATCTCGGCAAACGTCATCCCGATAGGCTGGCTCAAGTCTTTAACTTTGGACATCTACACCCATCTGGGGTTGCTCTGATTCGACAAGAAGATTATCATCTTCACGCAGACCGCACCACAGCGGAAGCGTTGGAGAAAGTCACCCGAGCGGTATCAGGCAAGAGGGAGACAGAATGAGCTATCACATAGACCCAGCAACTGGCCATGTCATTCTATCCCGCGCATATACCGCCTCAGACGGCAGCCCCAGCTTCGACCTCACACAGCATATCAAGGACATCGTGAAGGAAGCTCTTGCAGAGCGGGGGTTTCATAGTCTCTGCCCTCAATGCGGAGGCCCGCGGCACCAGATGCGAATGCAAGACGCGAGAGTTACCGCTAAGTGCTCATCGTGCGGTATGTTCTATGTTGCGCCTGTAACCGTAGGACCATAACGATACGGTACATGGGTTAGCGTAGGTAATCCCCTGCTACAGAGTTCGTGCTCGGTCTCTGCCTAGCGAGGTCTTCTTCCTCTAGGGCGCGTTCCTCGCGGCGAATGGCAATGTTTGTATCCCGCAGATGACGCAACGCCATGACAACCGCGTCCACCACGTCGTCATGCTGGCCTTTTGGAAAAAGGCCCATATCCACAATCACGTCTTGCGCCCAATCTCTCCATACCCACGCCTTCAGATCGGGACCACACTGCTTGCAGTGCGTCTTGCCGTGCATAGAGCACACCCATCCACCAGGAGCATACACCATTTCATCGGTAAAAATGTCCACGACCGAATGAGCGCGCGACCACTTATCGCCTCTGGCAGGAACAAGTCTGGTGCCCCACGAAGAGTTAGCGTACAGTCGCTTCAGTTCCGCCGCCACGTCGTGCCCCCGAGCGGAATCTTCAATCAACAGCCTGTCCACCTTGCGCTTGGAGCAAGTAAAATTCACCCATTCGGTCAACCCCCATTTGGGAGCACATCGCCGTAGGTACGCGCGCTCATCCTCATCGGGATGACGCTGAACACGCTCCCCATGCAAGGGGAGTCGCTTCTTCCAAGCGTCCACCATCATCAGGCAACGATTGCCTGTCTTTGGATGGTCGTAAGCTGATATAACTACCAACGCCGAATAGTCGTTGTGCTGTTTTTCCTTGAACGCCGTATCCACGGAGGCGAGGGTGAATATGGGAATGAAGTCATAAACTCCGCTTAGTGGAACCTCGTAATACTGCCACCAATCTTCCTTGAATAGTCCTCCGCCACGCGGGGACGGGCGCTGCTGGTACTGTCCGGCCCACAGATATGAGTTCGCCTTATAAGACTCCAGGACATTTGCTGGATACCGATCCTCCCAGGCCAGTTCGCCATCGTATTGGCGAGGGTCTTGGCCGTCGTTCCATCCCAAGTAATGGGAGAAGTGCCGTCCAGACTCGTACTCCATGGGGATAACAAGGTGACAATAATCCTTCGGAAGATGCTTGCGAATCTCCCCGCAAGCATCGTCCTCATAGAGGCGCTGCATGATAATCACGATAGCATCGCGACGCAGATCGTTCAGGCGGTTCTGCATCGCTTCTCGGACCCACGTCGTTACGTTTAGGCGTGCTTCCGGGCTCTCTGCTGTGCCCTTTAGGGCGTGGGGATCATCGAGAATGACGCGATGCCCGCGAATACCCGTTCCGACCGACCCAAACGACGAAGCCAAACTTGAGCCCGTCTTATCGTTGGTGACCATAATCTTTCCGTCACCAACGACGTTGAATACATGCCCCCACATCTCCCGATAAGCTTCGGAGCAGATCAAGTCTCGGAATTTGGCGTTATCGCGCTCGGTGAGAGTCGGAGAATATGAGAACGAAACATACCGCAAGTGCGGCAGCCCCATAGGACCCCATTCCCATGCCTTCCAGAAGACTTGAACGCATAAGCTTTTCATAAACCCCGGCGGCACATTTGCCACGAGGCGATTGAGAGGCTTTTCTTCACCGTCTATGTTAACGATTTCACTGCCGGTGATAGCCTCTAGGTGAGCGCACAGGCATTCTAACGGCCACCCATCCACAAATGGGTCAACTGGCTCCAGAACGTGCCAGAAATAGCGGATGAACTCCATCAGCCCCCCGTAGGGGTTGGACTGGCGCTTTCGCTCCTCCCTCAGGTACTTTTCTTTAAGCGCCTTTGCGTATTGCTCTTTTAAGGCCCGCGGACTGGCACCTGAGGGTGCGGGTACGTCCATAAGTAGCCACCCCCCTCAGGTTACTTACGATTCACTTATCTAGTGTCTCGTGGATAGCCCAAGCTCTTTTTCAAGCTGCTTCACAACGTCGTCCAGTTGTTCGTCGGGCATGTGGGAGAACTCACCAACATCGCCTGTTTCCACCTGCTTAATATAGAACCTGCGCAATTCTCCACGCTTTACCTCCGCCTTAATCGCAGCGTCGTACTTGCCCTCTGCCTCTGCCGCCTTACCCAAAAAATCCAGCCTCTCCATGTGCGCTTCGAGGGTCAGCAATCCACGCGCATCGGCCTGTATCTGAATCCTTTCCGAGGCACGCTCCAGCCCAAGGGTAATCATGGGGCCTAAAAGCTCATGCTTTAGAAGCTTTTGCACCTCGCTATCGATGGCCGCATCGGACATTTTCTCGGCGTCGTACGCCAAACGATACGCCTCTCTGCCGTTCTTCTTGTTGAGGTACGCAATACGGAACGCCTCCTGCTTTGGGGTCAGCTTTCTTGCCATCCCGTTATCCCATGGCTCTCTTACTTGCTCTCGCCCTTCAGATACGACTCGAATTCTTTGGCAGCGGACAGAATGTTTGCAACGCTGTCAATGTCGCTCAGGTGTTCTGCAAGCTCAACGGCATGCTCCAAGGCAATACGCCTGCACTCTACGTCTGATAGTTCGTAAATTTCCATGCTTACTTCCCTCCACGCCAAGAAGTCCTCACCCTTACTCCATCGAACTTCTGTAGGATCGTAACCTACACCAGTCGTGGGCATCAGATAGACCGTTTTCACTGCTTTCTTGCCATCCACTACGTTGACTTCCTTATCTGGCAAACTGCCTGAGTTCATCGAGACTCATAAAAGCTGTTGGCATCCCTTCTTTCTTGAGAAGCAACGGGAAGGCCCCTTGCGCAACCTTAAAATCTGGAACAGAAGCATACACCTGATCTGGGAATGCAGTGAAACAATATCTCTCGTATGACTTAACGAGAATATTGCCCGTAGCCTTGTCGCACCAAGCATCAAGCTCGAACGGAATGCGCTCCATCCGAAAGAAATTCTTCCTTCCCGTGAGAACAAACCACCCCCGCTCACTGGGAAGCGCACCCCACGATGTGACCGGCAACGGGCTGATACGCTCCGCTTCGTCGCTGATGGATGGATGAACGACTAAGACGGATGCCTGCTGCCCACAAGAGGCGTGCCAATCGATAGCCCTCTTAATTCCTTCCAAGCTGAGGTCATCGGTATCCTGGATGCCCGGTCCGGGCGCCCCATCAATCGACATCCACAACCTGGAATTATGAACAGATACAGCGCCCATGGCGTCCCTTGTGGCCCTGTGTGCCGCAAACAGCCCGTCTCGTATTTCAATTGCCTGACGCACAATGGCTCTATTGCTTACGTTGAACCGAATACACGATCCAAGCCCTACCTGAAAAGGGAGTGCGTTATAGACTGGACGCAGAGGTGTGTAGCGATCCTCTGTTAGCTCTCGATCCGTGTAATTCGGGTCAGATGACACCTCTTGGACGCTGAGAACGGCCCTGCGTGTGTCGAAGAGCTTATCATTGACGCCGGAAAGTGCCTCGCGAGCCATTCCCTGGCTCACTGGCAGAATGGCCCCACGCACGGCGTCCAGCCTGCGACGCATAGCAATGGGCAGCGCGTTGGGATCGTCGCCATCCATCGACACTACACTCGCCTTAGCCAAGGCAGGCGCGCTGACGATTGCCGCAGCCGCTATTGTACCGAACGATCTGCGCGTAATTGCCATTGCCATTAAGACTTCACCCCAGTGAAAGATAGAAGGGATCTACGGTTCATGCCTTTGTCTCATCATTCGTTACCTCTGGCCACTCTGGCTGCTTATCGGTTCTGGCCATTCTAGCGTAGCATTTAACCGTAATGAAGCGGTGATCCACCACACCCCAGATATCAGTTGTATGATCGATCTCTGCGCGAGATTCGATAATCTTTCGCGCCTCTTCGTTGCTGTTACGATATTGCTCTCGGGTAGCGACCATCTCGGTGAATATGCGTGGCTCCCACACGTCGTGCTCAAATTTGTTCCGCCAGTACATGGTCCCTTCGGTCTTGCTCAGGTACGCTTTGACTTGCTCTCGGACGTCAAAGGCGCAATATGCTTCAGCGAGAGCGCGATCAAACGGCTCATTCCTGCACGTATATCCAGAAGCAAATTCGACGTATGGAACCCCCTCGCAAACCACGCGACATTGCGGCCCATCGGCTTGTTCAGGAATCGACTTGAGCCAATCAGATACATCCTGAAACGTTTGTCGCGTCCCAGGGTACTTCATGGATGCAACCGCTTTGAAATTGCCTGTCATGCCTCTTCCTTCCCGCACATCAGCAATCGCCCTTTTCATCAACCACGTCTGGCGCCTCTCGGCGTTGCTTCTGCTCTTCCAACTCGGCTGCGACCTCAGTCTCCAAGGTTGCGATATCAACGTCGATGTTGAACTTGGACTTCAAAATGCCCGTCTTGCCTACAATGGTTCCGGTCAAAAGGCCGGCAGACGCCGAATTGAACGCTGCCAGCATCTGATCTTCAATGCTTGGCCATAGGCTCTTGGGAAGGCAGAACAGGGCATGCGTAGAGAGAACCGAACGCTTCGGACGACTTGCATTTGCGCGGATCGCCTCTTTGATGTCCTCGATCAGGCCGTTGGCCTCTTGTATCTCTTTCGGCGTCATGTCTTTACTCCCCTAGATACTTCAATTTCGGCAGGCTCACCTTCACCTCTCTGGTTGCCTCTACCCTGGCTAGGTTCATGGCGAGGTGCTGCTTTCGGCTGATGGGACGGTGACCGTATTGCTTGCGCTTAGCCATGACCTTGATCGGGCTCGCCGACTTGATGAAATCAAGCTGGTCCTCTACGTCCTCTTGCGTTGTTCCAAATGGCACGATTTACTCGTTCTCCATGAACTTGAGCTTAGGGAGGGTGAGGGGAACATCCCTCATGGCATCAGATCGCTCAAGCGCCTTTAATCGCTGATCTCGCGCATCTGGGGGCCTATTCAAGCCGATTCTATTCAGGTGTATGGTTCTCAAGCCCTTGTTGAGCTTGAAAATCTCACACCGCTCCTCGCCTTCGTGATCTTCCGTAAAATCAGAGACGTCCGACATGGCTAGTTCGCCGTTTGCCCAAAATTGCCGCAATTGACGTAGTCGCCGCCTCCGCCACCCCAAATCGAGCGCACATTGCCAGAGAGCTTCGAGGCTTCATCCCGCCCCAATGCCGCAGCACGACACTCTGAAAGACGATTGTTGATGTACCCCTCACCCAAAACAACGCCAGATTCAACCAACATCTGGCGGCGACTACGGATATGGTCCGTCTTTGCTTTACACGCCAGGGCGCGGGCCAGCTCCAGGACTTGCATCTTCTCAGCCTGTCCGAGATGGGCGTAGAGACTGTCCATCCTCTGTGAGCGTTCCAGGAGGGCCAGGTCGTCGATGTCGGAGTTCAACTGCTGTAGGGTGACGTTGGCGTTGACGAGCTGAGATGGGTTCATGCGTCTTCCGGGAGTTGTAAACGCACGCACGCTTTAGTCGTTCTGGTGATCCAAGAGCCAATCTGGCATAGTCGTGGCCGAGCGAATTCGATGCACTTCGCCGGGAGCAGTCTGGCCTTCTGACGCCTGATTCGTCAACTCTATCCCTGCATCTGCCTGTAGACGACGTAGACACCGGAGATCGGATTCGATCTTTTCCAGGAACCCAGCATTGGGGATACCCTGATAGGCGTTGGGGTTATCGGCCCACTGCATGATGAGAGCGTCACGACGTGCGACGATGGAGTCGATGGCGCGCTCGTAGTCTTTGGGATTGAGGCTCATGTCGGGTCAACCCTCCTCTTTGCCTTTCCATGCCCCCATCTTATCTAACTCTTCGTAAATATTTTTTCCGAGGTCGAATTCTACGTTTATGGCACCCTGCTTCCTCGGATCGCCGCCAAACAGGCCGATAACAGACATTTTATCTGCGACGGTGACGTAAACTTTTGGATACTCGACCACTACGCATCGCGCTGCACTAGACCCGGCAAGCTCCTGGTGAAACCGAAGCTGCTGCTCCTCGTCTTGAAACTTGAACGTGATTACCTCAACGATCATGCCATACCCCTTTCCCATCGCCCATAATCGTTAATGCCTGCCGCCGATCAATCTCTGTCATGCCCTGCCTCTTGGTCCTTTTGAGCTAAAGGTTTGCTACCGTCCCCACCCTGGCACAGGTATAGCCTCTCTGGATCGACCAATTTGGGTTTTCAACCGTCCATTTGGCGAGAACCTGTTGGCCTCCGAGCATGCACTGGAATGAATTGATCTCCGGGAAGAGTGGGATGTGAACGTCTCGGCAGGATTGGCCGGCAAGCAGGCTACAGGCTAAAAACACGAGTTCCATGCGGTGGGCTCCCTCACCTTTGAAGATTACGCCCTACCCTTGTTGACGCTTCACCCCTGAAAAATACCCTGCGGGTTCACCCCGCGTTTAGATTATCGCCTTACCAGTGACGCAATATTGCGAGATATTACAGATGTTCCGCGGGCAACCCCCGACCTGAGACTTGATGGTGTCGCGTAGTATCAGGCGCCCAACGGAACCACCGCGTAACTGTAGCGTTTAGTCTGCGTTAGTGACCCAGAAGTTGCGTACCCTGAGTTCCAGCACTTCCCCCGTGCTAGAATGGTGATCCAGAGGCCCCTCCGCGCGTTAGGTTTGTACCTTGCGGAGGGGCTTTCTGTTGATATTGCATCCCATCATGATTCGGGCGGTCTTAGAACCCTGCGCATAGGTTATGGTTTTACGTCCCCACACTTCACGCAGAATACCGGGCTGGAATACTCACTCCACTCATGGGGGCACGAAGTGTGCCCCTTGAGATCGGATGGCCATTTCATCCTGGCTTTCTTCAGGACTTCCTTGAGCCAGTCTGATGAGACGGATACTGTTGATGGGTTGTTCTGGTTCACGCTGAGGTCTCGGATGGGCTGGCGTCGGTGCGGTCATCGCTATGTCAGTCTTTCTTCAATTCCTTGATAGCACTTAAGATGCGTCTCTCGCTACTCATGACCTCTTCCTTAAACCCCATCATTCCATGCAGAATACGCGCCTCGCCGGAGGATATAGCCTCGGAGACGGATTCCGTAATAGACCCTTGGAAGCGCCGGAACATCTCTCGCGTCTCATCCAAAATAGCCCGCGGCATTTCCCGCACGTCGTCGCGGAGACGGTCCAATTGACGGCGCATGTAGCGCACATCGTCTTCTAGGCCAGATACTTTATCCTTCATGTCATTTGCCATTGGCGCCGCCTATAATCTCTAGCCTTGCGCAGACGTAATAACCGTATCTGGTTCCGTATTTACCATGCGAAACCCGTGTGGGAACAGGGATGCCGCCCTGAGCTTCACATGCCGCCCTCCAAGCTGCCTCTTGCGGACCCAACACCGTTATCAAGTAGTAGATACCGGCAGCACAGCCAAGGACCGCGACAGCAACAAGCACCCCAACAACCCACAGAACAATATCCTCAACGGCCATTTACGCTCACCTGAGCTGGAATACAATTCACTACCTTCAAGTCGATGGGCCTCTGAATCATCATGGCTAGCGCGAATGCCACCACAGCCAAATGAAACGCGATCTTTTGGCGATCTGGCCACGTAATACCGACCGCCACCCACACAAGGAACCCAAAACCGACGCCCCACAGCAGATCGAGCGCGGGGCTGATCCACCAAGGACTACTTGCCATTTGTACGCTTCCTCTCAAGCTGCTTGCTGCGCTCTAGTACAAGCTGGCGTATCGCGTCTGACTTGGATGGGATTGGGTCCAGGGACCGCCTGACGCTCTCTAGCGCATCGCGGAACTCCTTATCAGCCCTAATGGTGATAACGCCCGCGTCGTATTTAAGTGGGGATGTGTTCGCCATGCCGCGCATCCTATCACGCACTACGTCGAAATCAAGTAGTACGGTTGCCTGTGGATAAGAGTTCTTCTGATGACGAATTACCTATTGACGACGTATTACGGCTAAGGCATAGTCCTAATCACAGAACGAGACCAAACGTTGGCCCATCACACCCCGGTCGGGTGACTTTCTCCGTAATCCCAACGTCTGCGTGAACCAAATCTTAACCCCTCCTACCAGAGAGACGAGACCCATGAAATTCCATAACATGCCGACCAATATGGTCCCAGAGTCACCCCTTCTTGAGCCCGTCGATGAAGCAACAGAGGACGGAGATTGGAGACAGGTATCTGACTGCCTACCTCTCTCTATTCGAGAGATGCTTTTAGGTGGGTATAAAGTGAACGACTGAAGTTCGAGTGTTGACGCCGAGGAAGTCAATACTTCCTCGGCTATCTCGCCGCCAAGAAGCGCGGCTCGATAGGGCCTTTCGGCCATGGGGAGGGTATATGTTCGGCAAGGAAAAGCGTTGGTCAAGGGCGTCAGACGAAGACGTAGATACTCCCGATATTGACGAATTTCTTACGGAGGTGATCGACGTTTGCAAGCGATTCAATATGTCAATCGGACACGAGGACGGACATGGCGCATTCTTGGTGCGCCGCGGATTCTGCGTCGATTATGCGGAATGGCTTTGGGGTGCGGGCATTGATGAACCGAGAGATTAGACTAGGCTGATGACCCGCACATACGAAGAATTAGCCAATCTCTGGAAACGCCTCCCGGACCACTATAAGTGTCCAGATGGGGTCAAGGTCTTCATGGACGAGAAACCTGTATGGGTTCGACTCTCACTCGTTACCGAGGCTGAGTGGTCAATACTGACTTGTGTTGCATCAGCGCATGAAAGTCACGAGAAGCAGCGATTGAAGAGACGTATTGCGAGGGGAAAATGAACTTGAAACTAGCCATTTGCGTTTGCACGGACACGGGGCAAGAAATTCTGCGCACCGACGCCTCACCATTGGAGGCTATCGAGGTGATGCGCGAAGCCTGCGCCAACCCGGAGTATCAATCGGTCTGGGCACGCGGCAGTCTCGCGGACGGCACCCCGCAAATCGTGTATCTCGCTGAGCTGGAGCAGAGGTTTCCCCTGCCGTAAGGTCGAGGCCAGCGGCAGATTATACCGCTGGCCTCGTGTTGAGTGCGTACCCTACGAGAGCGTAGCGCCGCGTAAGGTTGGAGCCCGGCAACACGACACCCCCTTTTGAAGGATACGCACCGTGGATATCTTGGCACTTTTGCTCATCAGCGTCACCGTGGTTGGTGTAACTTGCTGTGGACTGTTTGTGCTGTTCATGATGATCGAGGGATGGGAGTAATGTGCGCCGTATGATCGAGAGCGATTTGCCGAACTTGCTGACCAAGAAATAGGAGCGATGACGTGTTGATACCTTCACTGCGCAGAGCGCGGCGCGGTTGGCCCGAACGGCTACCGGATGCGCCGGGCGAGCTAGTGAGCCTGATTGAAGATGCAATGATTGACTTCGGCCCCGACGGGCATTGCGACGGCGCGGACTATATAGCCGCGCTGGTCATGCAGTGGGTTCGTGAGAACGCCGATTTTCAAAAGTCAGACGAGAACTAGGGGAGCAGTTTTTGCCGACGATAGACGAGACGATAGCCTTCATACAGAAGGCGCACGCGGGACAGACCGACAAGGGCGGCCATGATTACTGGCGCCACCCGGTATCGGTTATGAACCGCCTGCCGAATGACGCCACGGAGAGCGAGCGGCATGCCGCGCTGTTGCATGACGTGCTTGAGGACACGGAATTCACGGCCGAGGACTTGCAGGCACTCGGTTACACTGACGATGTGATCCGCACGGTTGAACTGTTGTCGCGCCCGCCGGGGCTGACCTACATGGAATGGATACGGTCACTCGCAGTAAGCGGCAACCGCGCCGCTATTCGCATCAAGATAGCTGATAACGAAGACAACAGTGACCCCGCGCGCATTGCGACGCTGCCGCCAGAACAACAGGACATTGTGATACGCTACGAGCGGTCACTGCGCATCCTGCGCGCGGTCGATTTGCAGACGTCAGCTTAGTCAACTAATGGAGCCACCCTGCTTGACGAGTATCTTAAGCCGAACCCCAGACCACTACGGCTACCACTACGGGTTCTCGCCTGACGACCCGCGTCAGGTCAACGTGCGCCTTGAGCCACAGAACAACCCGTCCGCCCTATGGCATGCATACGTCGGGGGAGAGCGGGTGCCGGGAGCCTACGGGACAAAAGCAGAAGCCGAAACCGCTGCGCTGACCTGGATCAAGAATAATCCGTTGCCTGGGAACGAATGTTGAACATGGGGGCAGAATCAGCTATACTAGGGTTGCAGCACAAAGTTTCATGTGAAACGTGCGGGGCAATCCTTCTGGATGGCCCAGAGTGCCTGGGGTGTAAAATCCTGCGCAACGTCGAGGTCAAGCGCAACGGGTGCTGGCGCTGGACCGGAAGCACCCGTAAAGAGTTTGGCGTCATCCGCACCCCTAACGGGGTCTTCAGTGCCCACAGGGTTGCATGGGCCATTTGGCGCGGGGATGCCCCCTTCGGAGCGCAGATCGAGCAGACGTGCGGTAACTATGATTGCGTCAACCCGGATCACCTTGCCTTGAGGATCGGCCCCACACTCCACGACAGCCTCAAGCCTAGCGCGCCGCCTTCACCAGACGATTGATTTCTGTCTTGGCGTTATGTACCGCCGATAGCATCTGGGGAACGGTCGCCTTCACCGCCCTGGCAGCCTCCTCCACGGACTTCCCAGACAACACCATGGCAACGCCACGCTTTAAGTTCTCTTCACTCAGTCTCGACATTTCTGGACTCCCGCACTTGATCTCTCGCACCACATCAATACCCCAATTAAACAACTCCGCAACTCGTTCCGCCGAGTATCCGTATTGGATAACGTATTTCTGGATGCGCTGAAAATCCTTGCTTCTCATCGTGCAGCCACAACCTTAACCTTCGGCCGTTTCTTGGCGGCGATGCGCTGCGAGACGTTGTGAAACACTGGAGCCTTGACGATCTTTCCTTCTTTGGTCAGCTTATAGCCGGCCCCTATGGGTTTGGTGGCCATGTAGTTTCCCCGAAATATTACGCAGCACAGTCTTTTCTTTCCTCGGCAAGCAGATCGAGTATCTTGCCCACGACGCCTTCTGGTTCTCCGTCCATGGTCCTCGGCATTCCTGACCTGACCGCTTCAACGGTGCACCCGTGTTGAAGGGCAAACGAAACGGCAATGCAGGCTTCCTGAACCGAGATGTCACGATCCGACCCGGTCTTGGTGGGATGACAAAAAATCTCCCCTATGCGTCCATCCGGGTAATAGCCGATGGTGGCAATGTAACGCTGGAGCGGATGACCTGGGACGCCTGCCTGGAATTCAAAGGTATCAGACACGCGCCGGTTAGGAAGAGTTTCCCTGCTCATGCATCACCTAAGCCCTAGTGCGCCACGCACTGTCAAAACTGGATAACGCGCGCTCCAAATCATACATCCCATCGGCCAGCTTGCCAAGCTTGAAATGGTTTCTTGCTGCTACAAGGTAGTCGATGTCCGGGTTGAGGTCGCGGCGCATGTTCTGCACTGCGGTTTCCATGCGCTCCTGAAGGTAATGCACCTTGTTCTTGAGTTCCTGGTTGTGCTGCATGAGGGATCGGTTCTGCTGCAATAGGTGCTCGTGCGCCACGAGAAGGTTTGCAAGCGCGTCCTCGCGATCCTCATGTTGGATGAGTGCGGCTTCAGCCATAAGTTCTTCCCCTTTGTTTTAAGCTGCTTCCTTGCCTGCGACGCTGGCTTGCCCGATATGCGGGGCGATGAAGTGTAGAATAGAAGCGTCTTTAACCGATCTCAAAAGGATAGGGCGCCCCTGTTCTGGGAGCATGGAGATTGAGATTTCCTCGTTATCAGGCCAGTCGGCCAAGGATTCCTCTAGGAAATGCTTATTGACGTGAAAGCTGCGCTGCGCGTCGAGAACTTCCGCGTCGATCTCGTCTCTGGCGTCGTCGAGCTTTCCACCTCCGGCCGATACAACCATGCCATCTTCTTTCAATTCGACATGAACGGTCTGGTATTTGCTCAGTCCGGTGGAGTAGACAACACAGGTGCGTTTCACCGCTTCTTTCAAAGCTGATGGATAGACCTTTGCCACCTCAGAACTATTGACCATGATGGCTTTGAGGTGCTGCTCGTATTTCTCGTAAGCCTGACCCATGATCTTGGTGGTGAAGAGCATATCGGGAGTTTCGATCTGAAACAACGATCCGGCCCTGACAGTGACGTTGGCGGCGCCTAATTGGCCAAGCAGGCGAAGAACCTCTGGCACGGCATCGGTGGGAACTGTGGTTGGCTTGAGTGTTTCTGCCCCATTGGGAAGCTCCGCCAATGCAAGTGCCATGCGTTTGGAATCGAACCCAACCGCTGCCAGCTTTCCATCCTCACGGGGATGAAAATGCACCCCGTATAGCCCCGGCTGCCCCATGATGTTCTTGGATGCGGCATAGTGTGTGCGCCCCATCAATTTGGCAAGGACATCAGCTCCGATGGAGAATTCTATGGCGTCGCTTTGCACCGCGGCAATGCTGGGAAAATCTTTGGGCTCCAATACCGAAAGAACGGATTTGAAGTGTCCCGACGTGACGTGCAGCCGCGATCCCTTCAATTCAAACCCCACCTGAGCGCCTTGGTGCAGGTTTTCGGCGATCTCACAGAGAATTTTGCCTGGGACGGCCACAGACCCGTCATGGTCCATTTGGGCTGGGGCGGAGGCGGTTGCCTCGCGCTCCATATTGATCCCCGACACAAACAGAAACCCGTCCGACGCACGCAGAAGAACGCACGACAAAATCGGCATCGTGGACTTATCGGGGACGCACCCCTTCACCGTCTTGAGGATCTTTTTGAGGTGGATGGCTTCAATGACAAATCTCATGGAGCTTACTCCCGTGGACCATAAGCTATGGTGGCTGGGCCATCGTGGCGCCAATTCCACACGTAGAAGGCGTGATTAAAGGACGGAGACTTTTCTCCTGGAAACCAAACGACGCGCTTTAAAAAGACCACCTTCTTATACCACGCTGGGTGATCGGCAAAAAGATGCGCCCGCGTCTTGGCGCTATCAAAGTCTATCCTTAGAAGCATTGCCACCATGCCGCGGCAAGGCTCCATGAGATCAAGCGCGTGCTCGATGAACTCTTGTGCCATATTATAGGGCGGATTTGTGATGATGGCTGTTGCCTCTCCAGCGCTTTTAAAGTCGAGAAAATTATCGCCGTTAACGGCGTCCGTCTCCACGACCTCAAACCCGTTGCGCCGCAAAACATCAGACATTGCGCCCCCGCCAAATGCTGGCTCCCAGCACTTCCCGCCGACCCACGGCAAATGCCCCACCAAAGTCTGCGTGCACCAACTAGGTGTCGCGTAAAAGTCGTTTTCCTTGCGTTCGTATCCGCTGGCCCTCTGGCTCACACCAACCTCATCTCTGCCTCGAACCCGAGATCAATAAAATCCTGCACTGCTCTGGTGGCTCGGTTATAGCTCAGCTCGAATTCGTGGGTTCGTGTATCATTGCCGAGGGTGTCGTAAGCCCCTAGACTTTTGGCTCCATAGGACGCCGCAACCCCGATAACCGTGGCGTCCATCATGCGCCTCTCTGCTTCGGTTCTAGGGTGGTAGAAGGCTCTGATTCTTGTTGGCTCGTAGTGCATGGATGAACATCTCTCGGTTCTAACGCAGCACTCGGAAGATTGTCTTGACGGAGCGTACGGTACTCTATGGACTGGCCACGTTCTTCGGACCGACGAATTGCGCGCAGCATGCCGTTACTTACACCGCGATCAATGTAGACAACACGCGCTTCAGCAACATCGCCCCAAGCAAATCCAGCCGTCATGCCTATTTCTCGATCCTGCGGGATAAGATCGTTGAGTGCGCCGTCTTGAGCGTAAAGAAGATGGCTGGCGAATGGAGCCTCACCCCTACTCAAACTATCTACAAGACACGCCTTGGCATACGCGATATTACCCTCAACATCGCCCGCCAATGGACTTTCTATCACCACCAACCTCATGATTCCTAACCTCAAAACGGTACGTCCTCTGGGAACCTATCGCGGAGCACCCAATGATAAGCGTCTCGCCACTGGCTCAAAGCAGCAAACGCCAACCAAGCACCGACCGCAAGCAGGACGGCATAGGCTATCCACCATTCCCACAGGGGACTGGCAAAAAATGATGACGAGCGCGGCAGCATCAGCTCGATCTTGGCCAGGACAATGGGGTACAACAGAGCCAGGACGGTTACAAACAGCGCCGATACAATGCTCCAGATGGTGCGGATCATCGTTGCCCCTCCTCAACTTCCAATTCGCCACGGCAAGGGCGAGCGAAAATCTCACATCGATAAAGGACTTGTCCAAGGGTTTCCCCGATGGACGTGCGACCGCATCGCTTCTTGAAATCTCTCGCCCGACTGAGGTCAATATACTTTTCACCTAGATCGTATCGGGTATGCTCCATCCAATCTTTACGAGCCGCATCAAGCGCGCCTTGTTCGCCGATAAACTGCGTTCCAAGTCCTCGGATGGGCGCCTTGCACAGTTCGTCGTCGTCCGGGTTCCGATAATGCCTCACATCATCGTCAGGACGCTTGCGGTACTTCACCCTCCTGGCCACTTGGTGCCGTGAGGTATGATAGCTAAAAACATCGGAGAACCCATCCGCCTTTGCGGATGCCGGATAAAGCAGATACATCACAAGAAGAACGGAGCCTATTAAGACCCCGATGATGGTTGCAGTTCGTAGCATGCAAAACTCCTCGCTTCATCATTATGGGAGGGGAGAAGGCAGCACGCATCAACAAACGCCAACCGTTGCCTGAAACAAAAACTACCCTACATTCACCACCTGAACTCTATATTGTGCTGCTAGTTTACCTGCTCTTTGTCTGGCTTCAAAGACAGGCAGGTCTCTACCTACAACCTGTGGCTTGTTATCCACCCCAATAAGAATCAGGTTGTGCTTGTTCTTCTGGGCGCCCTTGCGGATTTCGATCCGGGAGAGGACGTGGAAGTCTGGTGTCATTCAACGGACCCCATCAATGTGCTCATCGCGAATAGCTCGCATTCCTAAGTGCATTCGCTCCAACGTCCACAAAGGCGTCGATGATGCCAACGCGGCCGTTACGGTTCTTGTCCACGGCGATCTCTATCTTGTTGCAAACCTGCTCAAGCATGTTCTGCCTAGCCTGCTCTGCCTCCACCTCGTCATAGCGTTGCTTTTCAAGATAGTACGCCGCCCGGTAGAGAAACATCACAACCGATGCGTCTTCCTCAATAGCGCCTGATTCGCGCAAGTCAGCCAAACTCGGGCGCTTGTTTTCCCTGCCTTCGACCCCTCGATTTAACTGGCAAAGCCCAATGACAGCAACGTCTAAATCTTTGGCCAGCGTTGCCAATCCATCGGATATTTCCGCCAGCTCGCGGTGTCGCATACCTTTGTAGCGGTCGGAGGCTCGCACCAAACCGATATGGTCCACGACAACCAGCCCCAGAGGGGTTCCGTCCTTTGAGAGCTTACCCGCAAGCTTCGTTGCGCGGGCGATAATATCAGCAACAGTGAGCCCGCGCTGCTCTTCAATGTGGATGGGTAGTGTTTTGAGCCCCTCGTAAGCAGTTCTTAGCCTGGATATCCCCCGCTCATCCACACGCCGCATGGCGATGTCCTCGTAATTTATCGGCTCACGGTTGGTGTACGCCATGTCCGACAGCAGGCGAGCGCCCAACTGCTGGTCCAGCATCTCCAGCGAGAAAAATGCCACTGGATACCCGGCTTTTGCCGCATACCGAATAGCCGAAACAGCAAACAAACTTTTCCCCATCCCAGGCCTTCCGGCCACGATTGACAATTGCCCCTTGGGCCAGCCGCCTATCATCTTGTCAAGATCGAGCAGCCCCGTTGTCGGATTATCCAGAGCGACAGCCCCTTCTAACGCCTTGAGGGCAGAATCCGCCGCCTCGGCGGCAAGGTAGCTACGCCGCTTCCCCGTCCGCATAGAGGCCATGACCTCGTCAACCTGCATCATGGCTGATTGCGCCAAGTCGGAAACGGATTGATACCCGGCGCCGGACCCAAGGGTAAGCTCTGATCCGATCAGAGAAAGCCTGCGCCGCTGGGAGGCGTCCAAAACTGTTTCAATAGCGTCGGGAAGCGATATCAACCCAACGCGGTACAGGTTTTCCTCGATCAGCCGGCGCAAATAATCACGAATGGTCACCGTTGGGGCAACCTCGCTATCTCCGATTACCGCGCAGACAGCCTCAATCGATGGTTTTCGCCCCTCCCCATGCAACCCCAGAAGTACATCCATGATGCGATAGTGCAAGCTGCCGTCAAAGTCATCGGCCGTCAGTTTTTCAGAAACGTCAGCAATGGCGTCAGGCTGCACAAGACACGAAACGATAACAGCTTTTTCATAATCGTTGCTGTATGGGTCAGCCGGAACTGGGTCCAGCGTTTGAATGCGGATTTGCGGTCTCAACGCTTGCCCCCAACGATGGCCTGAATTTGCTTCAAGGCGTCGCTTGTCGGCGCCGCCGACGGATTGGATTTGGTCTGATTTTGCTTCACCGCCGCCGAATATCTTTGGTCCTGCTCTCGTCGCCTGCGGACCATTTGCGCCAGTTGCGCCCCGACCTGAGCTTCCAAGGGTCTGCGGCTGTTTTCCTGAACGTAGCCGGCCGCCTGGATCAGCGCGAGGTCAAGGTCAAGATCGTTGCCTCCGAACTGCCCAAGCCAGAATTGGCGCACCCCGTTGAGCAGGACAAGTCGTCCTTTTTCGAACCTTGCCCCCTCGTGGTCTTGGGGGAAAAAGGGGGAATCTTTTTCTAAGGTAGGAGAATCTTCCCGAAGGGAAGATACTATACGCGCACGCGAGGGGGGCGCCGTAGTGTCAGGCTGATTAACGGTTTTGCCTGACACAACCGCCGTAGTGTCAGGCTGCTTAACCATTTTTGTGTCACGCTGCTTAACACTTTCGCGCCCATGATCTCTCTCTTTCGTGTTAGTAACCTGTTGAGAAACTCGAATTTCCTTGAGTGCATCGGTGATCTGGCATTGAAGCTCGAAGGTTGATTTACCGCGCCCATGCCCTCTCGTTGTGGAGACGAACAGACGTAGCTCATCGAGGTGGGCCGACAGCGTCTGGCGACTCCATCCAGTGATGGCCTCAAGCTCGCGCAGTGATGCGTGCAGCACACCATCCTCGCCGGCAATATGAAACAGAACCAGCGCGAGGTGCTGCGCAACGCGCGTGACCTCGCCTGAATAGAGTACGGCGCGCAGCCAATCGGGGGCGGGCGTCTGGTTATTCATGGTCGGGGCTGTCACCGCGAAGCCTCCAAATAGAAGGCCGGACGAATCAACGCCACACGGAGCCAAGGATGGCACAAAAAGCACACATACGCAGTGTTTACGGGTCTAGTGTATTTCGTGTTGACACCGCCACTGTATGTGGTAGGCATAGCAACGCCTCCTTGGAGCTGGCGTTCGCGCTGCTCCGATTGATGTGTAAGCCTCGGCGCCCCGGCAGGGTGGCCAGTACAGTCCAGACCTCCATAGGGTCTAAGACTGGAACGCGAAACTGGACTTGGATGATTTTGAAATAGGGCCACCCCGGCAGGGTGGCCTTTTTCATTTCCGCGCTACGCCGCGACAGGACTCGGACGCTAACCCAACAATCCACGAGTCCACAAGGCGCATTCGTGCCACACTATAAACAAAGAGGTGGCGTCAAGCCACCTCCCGGTCCTCAAAATTGATCGGCAGCCGCCCGTGGTAATTGACCCCGCGCACCCCAGGTTTACGCACCATGTCCTTGACCAAGCCTTTACGGATCAGCTCTGCCGAGGCGCGTCCGAAGTTGTGCAGATTGAGGTTAGGCCAATAGTTTTTCGACTGTATCCAATGCTGGTAGTACATATGCAGGTCCGTTGCCGTGATGGGCTTGGCCCCTTCATAGGATGGCTCGGTGGCCTCCTCGTAGAACTGACGTACCTGGATAAGGGGGTCTACCGCCAGTTTTGGGGTGTGGATAAGTGCCTTCGGCTCGGGGTCGTTATCGGCCTCGGAAAGGTCATCCTCGATCTCCTCCTTGGCTACCGATTCGACCGGATCGGGGCTCTTGGGCCACAGACCAACGCCTAGGGCAAAGCAGATCGGCTTGGCACAGATGAGAAGGGTCCCGAGGAAAAGCATCAATGCGCGCTGCACGCCAGCAACGGACAATCCCGTATCAGCCGCCAGACCGCGGGCGCCTGGGTCAGGATCGATGAATACCGGGGCTGGCTTTACCTCGATGTTGGAAAAGGCAACGTCAGCCTTTTTGTTGCGTAGCGCCTGGATTTCCGATTTTGCAATGTCGCGGTTGACGTTGGCCTGTTTGGCGAGTAGGAGCGCCCCGATGCTTTCGGTCTCCCCCTGCATGTCATCGAGGAGCCGATTGAGAACGACGTCCTTTTTGACCTTGGTCTCGGCGTCGGCGGATAGCTGGGCAGCGTAGGTTTTCTCGGCCATCTCCGTCTTGGTGACTCGCTCTTTAATCCCGAACTGGTAGAATGTGAGCCCAGAATACAACATTCCGCACAGGACAAAAAGAACCAGTCCGGTTGCCGTCAGGTAGTTTTTACCGCGCAGCAAGGCGCCGACAAAGCAGGAAAAAAGGGCGATGACCACCACGTCCACGAACAGTGATCCGGCGCCGTAGATGGCTTCACCGCGTGAAGTAGAGGCCCAGGTGATGGCTGTGTCAAAACTACCACTGGCGGTAATTGAGAGGCAGACAAGGCCAGAGAGAATCGCTAGAACGCAGAGGACGTACCGCCCGAAAGGACCCGACATAGAGAAAACCCCCGATAATTCACTGGTTTTGATGCGCCTCCTACGCGGTTATCAACAATAAAGAAACGCCCCCAAGTACGATGGTACTGAGGGAGCGTGAAAGGTCAAGTCACGGATTGTTTTAGGAGTTCACGGGTAAGTGCAACTTACCTATCGCGATCTGGTCGTTGCTCCGCCTACTCAGATATCCCGCACATAGCCTTGAATATCTTGCCGCGGTCGGCCCTATAGCGTCCCGAGCAATTAATGCAGTTGCGGTATTGTGGAGCATACGCCACAAGAAGTGAATCCCCCTGCACCCAACATTATGGGGCATGAACGAGAGATCGAGAGGCGCGCGCTACGCCATATCAGCGCTCAAGAACAAGCGGGCCACGCTTGCCGCTGAGATCGTCCAGCTAGAGAGTCAGATCAAGGCTCGCAAACACAGCCTAGAGCATGTGGACGCCTGCTTACGGCTGCTGGACCCGTCCGTGGACGTGGACGCCATCCCCAACAAGAGAGTGGCCAAGCACATCAACCTGTTTCGACAGGGAGAGTTGGGGCGATTGGTCCTCGGCGCACTGCGTAATGCCCACGGCAAGCCGTTGAGCACCGCCGACGTCGTCGACGTCGTCGTCGCCGACGGCGGATACGGCGACGCCGCTCGCGCCGCAATGCGCGCTCGCGTCAGAAGCAATCTCGCCTATTTGGAGCGGCGGGGGAAGGTCGAGAAGGTTGGCGAGCGCGGGGGCGCGCGATGGGCGCTCATCAACACCTGAGTCATTGAGACTCATTGACGCCAGAAGAATCGTCTATGCTGGCCCAAACGCGACGCGAATCGCTCGCCAGGCCATTGGGTGGACCATGACATCTCAGCATCTCGAACTGCGCGGCACCCGCATCAAGGAAGACAGCAACGGCTACCTCTGCCTCAACGATCTCCATCAGCATTCCGGCGCATCGGACACGCGCGCTCCAAGCAAGTGGCGGGCGCTTCCGACGATCAAGGAATTGGAGCGGGCGCTGCAGGATAATAGCAGATTTTCTGCCATTATCGAGAAATCGTCTTCTGGAGCAGCGGCTTACTCAAAACGTGGGAAGGGTGGCGGCACGTTCGCCCATCACATCTTGGCTCTGGCCTACGCGGAATACTTGAGCCCGGAATTGGCGATCGAGGTGCGCGACACGTATATTCGGCTGCGTTCCGGTGACGTCGAGTTTCTCGACGAGGTGCGGCGGAAGGCCGACGAGGCACGCAAGTGGAATGGGGCGCGAGATGCCTCCAAGGCAGCGCGGGAGCGCTTTACCGGCGTGCTGGCCGAGCGTGATTGCGACGGCAGCGACATCGGCTACGTCACGAACGCGATCTACGTCGTGCTGCTCGGCGGCAAGGCGCCAGAGGTCAAGAAGAACATGAACCTCCCGGCTGGCGCCAACCTGCGCGACAATCTCGATCTCAAGTCTCTGGTGCAAACGATGGCGACCGAAGTGATGGCGAGCGAGCGCATCGAGGACGACCCCGAGTGCAAGGGGCGCTATCGCTGCTACGACGCCACGGCACGCGCTGCCTCGTTCGTGAGGGATGCTTTCGACCGCGAGCGCGAGGACCGCAAGGCCCCACGTTAGCCCTTGGCGTGTCGCTGCCAATAGCCGGTGAAGTCCGGTGACGCTTTCTTGCCAAGCGCATTCTTGGCAACGCGCGTCACCTGCTCGCCGTTAGCAGTGCGGCGGTTGTCCTCACGCCAAGCAGCCTCTTGAGCAAAGCGCAGCAGATAAGGGCCGCTGATGTGGTGATGGTGGCCAGCCTCGCCGCGACGCAGGCGCGAGAAGTAGCTTTCCGCCTGATTGGTACAGGCGCCATCAAGGCTGTAAGCCTCTTGGTGGTTGATGCGCTTCACCTCGAACCGCGCATGCAGATCATTCCAGCTTGAAGCTTCATCGGCGTGTAACGTCGTGCCCTTGACGACGCGGTGCTTGATCCACGCAATGGCTTGGCTCTCCGAGTTGAACACGCCCGGAAGGGTCTCGCCACCACGCTCGCGGATGACGACCACGCACTTGCGCTTGCCGCTCATGTTCTTGCGCAAGCGGCGGTCAACGCGCTCCTCGCGCAAATTGGAAGGCTTCACGTAGCCACCGAAAAATGCACCATCAACTTCCGCCTCGGAACGGTCATCGCCGATGACGCGGCCCTTCATATCTTCGGCCATCGACTCGCGCAGCTTGTGAGCGAGAACGAATGCCGACTTGTAGGAAACGCCCAGATCGCGCGACAGGGCGAGCATGCTCTTACCCTTCACCTCGTTGCAGAAGATCGCGATGGCGGCGAGGTAGCCGCGCAGCGGCAGCTTGTGCGAGGCGAACAGAGTTCCCGAGGCGATGGAGAAATCCTTCTTGCACGCACGGCAGCGGAAGCGCGGCGCCTTGTTCGGACGGCGGCAATCGTAGGCGTCCAGCGAGCCGCAGTGCGGGCACACCGGAGCGCCGTCCGTGTCGGGCCAGCGCACCTTACGGAACAACGTCTCCACCTCGGCATCCGGCATGCGGAACACCTTCCCTAGCGAGAGGGTCTTGGCTTGGCGGGAGAGGAGGAAGTGCTGGGACATGTCATCATATCCGATGTAAACTACATCGAATGTGATGATGCGACACCCCGTTGTCAATGATAAACACATCGGATATGATGACATTTATCGCTAGATACCGGTGGGGGACGCTTTGCGGGACGACGAATGGGCCGAAAAGGCCAAAAACCTGCTTAAGGCCGAACTAAAGCGGCGAGGCGTTGGCTATCGCGAGCTGGCGGAGAAGCTGACGGCGATGGGGTCGCCAGAGACAGACAGAAACCTTGCCAATAAGATCAGCCGGGGTGGGTTTACGGCGGGGTTTTTTCTTCAATGCTTGGCGGCGGTTGGATCGAAAGAGCTTCGGCTTGACTGAGACTAGGAGTTTGACCGGGTGCAACGTCCGTAATCCAGTTCAGCCAGTTTACGTCTTTAGCCTGCTCGTATTGATCTACGGGAAACAGGAACGTTACCCTCTGGAATGAACAGTGCCGAAACGTGCACGTCCTGACCAGTGTCGCGTTGTAATACATCTGGCCTTTTTTGAGTAAGACTGCATCACAAATCGGGTACTTTTGCTCGGTGACGTTGTTCGAATACTCAAGGACTAAATTAGACGGACCTATGATCTCGCAGTTGATGAACGTCTTGTTGTCAATTAGCGGATGCGATGGCAGGCAAAAATCTGACAGGTATATTCGCTTGTCCTCAAACGTTTTGGCCATCGGGTCGACGAACCCGCTGCGCTCATACAGGCGCGCATTGTATTTCGTACGAACCCAGGTGCGATAAGCGGCTGTGAATAGCCAATAAGACGTTGCCGCTGCCGTCAGGCCAGCGAAGCCCGCAATGACCCACGAAGCCGGTGAATATCGCGAAAACGCTTCGGTGATATGAACGGCCCATGCCGGGACTAGGAAGCTACTCACGATGCCAAGCCCTTGGACAAGCTGCCATAGGGACCATCGCCATTCGATGTTCTGAAAAAACCGATTGATACGTTCGGTGAGATTCGCCATTCGCGTACCTTACACCAGTGGTCTTTGCGCCATAATACCGTGCAGTTGAACTCCACGACCTTGAGGCCATGGTGCGGTGTCCGAGCCACGTCAAGAGCATAGAACGTGGCAGGCACCCACTTGCGCGCAACACTCATCGCAAACTCGGCAAGATCCATGCCGGCGAACGCCTTTAAATCGTTGGCAGGCTTGACAAACACAGGGGATTTCCAGGTTTTGTGCTTGACCGTTCCAAGGAGTTGGGTGTCGTGGTCATAATTTAGACCGAGGCTAAATCCAAGGACTGGACCATAAATCGTCTGGTCGAATGTGCGCGCGTCGTAGAAAATATGCCAAGACTTTGGAACTTTATTCTGCTGCCACAGGCGTATAATCTTAACGCTCCCAAAGGGGATGGCGTCCCTATCTAAGTCTTCCGGGTCATCGCATGTAATGTCGTCGGTGAATGGTATAAGTCCGAAACGAACCGGGTTGATACCAGATTTGGAACACGCATCAAGGTCACGCGCGATTTCAGCATGCGGGACGAGAACGTCTTGAATCGCAACTGTCAGTGCCATGTTCCCGCTCAGTTACATTTACGGCTTGAGGTTCAAGAGTTGGGCTTGATATTCCCGTTCGGGATCATGCCACTCTCTTTCCTCTTGCGGCAAGAATAGTCCTGATCTCTTCTGCAGCCCTTAGCTCTGCCGCTTCCCCAGCGTATCTGAGGACGATGGAGATCAGAGACATATCCCAAGTCTCTGGTTTATCCTCGTCAAACCCAAGGCACTTGGCTATGAGCTTGGCGCGCTGTTCGTTGGCCATGGTTAAAAGTGTGAGTTCGCTCATCTCGGTTCCTCCGATACACCCGCCTTCATCATCCCCTTACGCATCTCGGCCCTTATGACCTTCATGGCCGCTGTGCACCCACAGGAATGAGACTTCGCCTTATCGGGATACCCACACCTTACGATGACCTTATGCGCTGCTTCTCGTGCGGCGCGGTCGAGCCAAGTCTCTGCATCTGATAGGATGTGGAGGGTGATGTCGGCGCTCACTGCTTACGCTCCATCTTATCAAGGTATTCCGACAGGGCGGCCTCTATGATTGCCCGCTTGGTGGGGGTGAATGGAGGCTTCTGACGCTTGATGAACTTGCTCAACCTCTCTTGGAGAGGGGTGGCAAGGTCTACGGTGACGGGACTGTAATGCGGTCTGCTGTTTTCCATAGAAGGGTACCTTAAATGCACGCGGCGGGTGCCGTCAAGGCCATTCTTGGCTTGACTTACCAATACGTCAGAATTAAAGTTGGGTCAGGGTGAAGGCCGATCAGATGGCCAAGAACTTTTAGCCACGAAAGGTCACTTACATGATCGCTGCCTTTGATGACCTAGGAACCTTGGCCGCAATGGCTCTGCGGGACGCGGTCGAGACCGCAATCCGTGGCCTTGAGGTTGAGATAAAGCGCGAACCTGCAAAGGGCTGCGCCCCGAGGCTGAGAAATATTTTGAACGGCAGCACGCCGAGCAGATGAAAGCGATTGAGCAACTGCGGCGCCTACGGGGTGCCGCACACAAACGAGTGTTCGATAGCCAAGGCGCAACCCCTCAGTAAAGGCCGCTTAAATGGACCAGTTCAAATACTCCACCTATGCCGCCAACTACCAGTACGGCACCGATGAACCGAACTCTCTCATGACTTCCTATACCCCCAATCTAGGGGTTATGACAGGTAGAGAAGCCTTTGATAGAGTGATAAGCTCTCCTAGGTTTTTGACTTGGGAATTTGAGTTGAGAGAGAAGCATTCTAAATCACGCTGACCTTTCAGCCCCCGCTCACGTCGAGAAAGTCACCCAATTGTTTTTGCAAGAGGATAAGGCAGATGAAGCTATTCGCCCAAGGGGACGTTTTGTTGGAGCTTGTTGACGACGCCGAGCCGACAACACCCATCGGAGTCGACCCCGATGGCGCCGTGGTTCTCGCCCGCGGTGAAGTCACGGGACACCGCCACGCTTTTTATGGCGGGCAGGTGCTTATGTTCCGCGATGACGGCCTCGCTCACGGAGTCCCGCCAGAACTCTACATCGGACACATCAAGATTGCAGACGTGTCTGCCGAGTTGAGACACGAGGAGCACGCCACCATCACTCTCCCGAAGGGAACCTATCGGGTTCGTCGCCAACGTGAGTTTGATGCTGGCGAAGTCCGCGTGGTGGCAGACTAATGGAGCAGATTACCAAAATAACGCCAGAGCAAGCGGCACGTTTTGCCGAATGGGCGAAGGAGTGGATAGCTATTGGACTATCTACGGAACCGGCCGATTTTGACAAGGCGACCGATGCGGCGTTGCACTCGTATGCACTGTTAAATCTATCCCGACCAAAAGTCATTCTGCGCATGTCGTCTCCGTACGGGGCAACATTGGGCGGCGCATTCGCTTGGGGATTGCTTCGCGAGATGAAGCAGCAGGTCCGGTCGCATGTCCGGTCGCAGGTCGAGTCGCAGGTCGAGTCGCAGGTCGAGTCGCAGGTCCGGTCGCAGGTCTGGTCGCAGGTCTGGTCGCAGGTCGAGTCGCAGGTCCGGTCGCAGGTCCGGTCGCAGGTCCGGTCGCAGGTCGAGTCGCAGGTCGAGTCGCAGGTCCGGTCGCAGGTCTGGTCGCGGGTCCGGTCGCAGGTCCGGTCGCAGGTCCGGTCGCAGGTCGAGTCGCATGTCGGGTCGCAGGTCGGGTCCGCAACTTCTAATGACTACGGAGGCGCCTTCTGGGCCTCTTGGGGTGCTTATGTATCATTTATGCGCGACGTCCTTGGGTGGCGTGGGGATACGCTAGACCGCTTCTCAATTGACGAAGATCTAATTCGGTCGTGCGGGTGGGTCTGGTGGCACGAAGACGTGCTCGCGATTTCAGATCGGCCGAGTGAAATTCACCGCGATGAGCGGGGGCGCCTCCACAACGAAAAAGGCCCGTCAATGGCCTATAGAGACGGATGGCGGTTATGGCACTGGCACGGCATTCCCGTCCCAGAAAGCGTGATCCTGAACCCGGAAAAGATTACAAGCTCACAAATCGACAAAGAAGCCAATGCAGAAGTCCGCCGCGTCATGATTGAACGATACGGATATGGGAGATACCTTGCAAAGTCCCCCATCATTCATGAGGATGAAACTGGGAAGTTGCGCAAGCGTAGAAATAAGAAGGGCGACGAAATTGCGGTTGTCGAGGTCATTAACGGAACACCTGAGCCAGACGGAAGTCGGAATAGGTATTTTCTAAGCGTCCCCCCAGAGTGCGCTACGGCATGTGAGGCAGTTGCATGGACTTACGGTCTATCGGCAAAAGAATATGAGGCGTTGCAGGTTAGGACGTAACCGCGGGGTTGACGCCGTCAAGTCACGGACTTGACGGCTACCTCGCAAAGGGCTCGGTAGAGCCTTCGGCTCTGAGTGAAGGGGTAGGCTTGTGGATTGGGGTCGGATCACAAAGGCTATGGCCGATCTGGCGAACGCCGAGGATGGGACCGCAGCATGGGTCGCCACGCATAGGCTCCCGGAGTGGGAGAAGGATTTCATTAACGCCCTGTCCGCTTTGATCGACAGGGAGGTCGCTAGGGTTACGCGAGAGGAGTAAGAGAATGTCCGCCGCAAAGAAGACCACAGAGATTACCACTGTAGAGCATCAGATGCCTACACCCCAGCATTCAGGGGAAGGCGGAACCATCCTCGCCATGATCGAGAAGGTTCTGACCATCCCGGACTTCCCGGTGGAGAAGCTGGAAAGGTTGTTTGACCTGCACCAGAAGGCGCAGGCCGACAGTGCCCGTAAAGCGTATCTAGCCGATCTCGCCCTGATGCAGCCAGAACTTCCTGTGATCGAGAAAAAGGGCACCATCAACACCAACGAAAAGGACAAGCAGGGCAACAAGACCGGCAAGCAGATCAAGCAGAGTTCCTATGCCCGATGGGAAGACGTGGTGGAAAGCATCCGCCCCGTCATGGCCAAGTACGGCTTCTCAATTTCCTTCAAGGTAGACCAGACAGACCCGGCTCGGATTGCGGTCACGGGAACGTTGGGGCACCGCGACGGACACACAGAATCCACCACCATGTCACTGCCGCTAGATTCATCTGGCTCAAAGAACAACGTGCAGGGATGGGGAAGCTCGGTCAGTTACGGCAAAAGATACGTGGCGTTCGCGTTGCTTAATGTCGTCGCCCGAGGGGAAGACGACGATGGCGCAAAGGCAGGTCAAGAGTTCGTCACGGATGAACAGGCTAATACGCTCTTGCTTCTCATCAAAGAGACGAATTCCGACCCCAAGCAGTTCTTGGACATCCAGGGCGTGGAAAACGTGTCCGACATCCTTGCTTCTAGCTTCGGGTCCGCGGAAAGATTGCTTCTGGCGAAGAAGCGTAAGCTGGGAGCGCCGGTATGAGGTGTGGCCGGATCATTGAGTGCTCTCAGGGCACGCCAGAATGGCACGCTGCACGATGTGGGCGGGTGAGCGGATCGCGCATCGCGGACGTGACCGCTAAGGGCAAGGGGAGTGCTCCCAGCGTGACGCGGGCCAATTACCTTGCCGAGGTCGCCGCCGAGCGATTGACCGGGCTCCAGGAGCCAGGAGGGTTTCAATCCGCAGCTATGCGTGACGGCAAGGATCGCGAGCCAAAAGCGCGCGGCCTCTACGCCTTCCTGCATTGTAACGTGCCCGTCTCAACGGTCGGCTTTGTCTTGCACCCTACATTCGAAATGGCCGGTGCATCTCCAGACACACTGATCGGAGATGAAGGGCTGGCCGAGCATAAGTGCCCCCTCATTGCCACGCATATGGATTGGCTGCTCGGAGGCTCCGTTGATGGGCGCTACCTCAAGCAAATGCAATGGCAAATGGCATGTACGGGAAGGCTATGGACTGATTTTGTGTCCTATCATCCGTCGCTGCCTTTTGAGATGCAACTTCATGTGCGCCGCATACCCCGTGACGACGCGATGATCGCTGACCTAGAAAAAGAGGTGCAAGCCTTCCTGCGGGAAGTGGATGAGCGGGTAGATAAGCTAAGGAAGCTCTACCCCGGTAGTGTATCGGAGGCGGCATAGATGTGGAAGCCTATTTCTCAGTACCCGACCACTCCAGGAGATCAAGGCCCAATCGTGCTGGCCCGGACCAAGGAAAAAGAACCGTTCCTGGTGGTCTACGTAGAGGGGCAGTTCTACGAGTGCCCCGCGTCACCGATTTACTACGGCAACAGACAATGGGGAAATCGAACAGTTAGCGGCCTCGTGGAGTTCATGGAGATACCGGCATGAGGTATTATGTGTGGTACTCCACCGGCCCATACGACGGTCATGAGTTCGTCAGTTTCGAGACGGAAAAGCAGGTGGTTGACTTGCTAAACCTATATGCCTCGAACACCCAATTCAAATTCGACGTAATCTATGGCTCCGAGGTTAAGTTCAAGCCAGTGGACGTCGTCAAAGCATATGAAAAGGCGTAGCCGATGGGTAACAACGTCGTCGCAGTTCTCTATACCGACATGCTGAAGGAAATGGAAAGCCCATCGGCGGGTCGGCGTCTACACGAGGGCGTCCTGTCTCTACTCAACAACCGCGAGCCGTTGAAAGGCTACATGGGATTTGGCAACGCCTTCTCGTGGGATCATTCTTCAGCCTATCAGGTCTGCGTTGTCGGTCGAAATTCGGGCTGGCGGGTTGGCTACAATACCGAGGTCCCGCCCGAAGTGCTGGACGCCATCGTCCAAGCCCTGAAAAACAGGGGCTACAAGGTGGCGAGTCCGAAGGCAAAAGCATGAACATACTCATCGGCCATGACGGGCCGTTTCTATTGAACGGTCTGCACGTCCTGGTAACCGACAACGCAACAGCGGAACTGCCGCCAGAACGCTGGGACTGGTCACGCTGCCGTTCTCCATCGAGAGCCAAAAGACGTCGCTCCATGAAATGGGTCATCACGAGAGATCCTGCCTGCTATCAGGTCGGACATCGGCTGTTGGTTCACCCGACCCTGTGGCTTCAAATTCAAGATAAACTGGAGAACGCATGACCGAGACTCAAATCATCCTGTGGAGCATGCGTGGTTGGGTCTTCTCCTCTGCTCTGGAGGGGCGTTCGCTGCAGGTCAAGTGGACTGGGCGGTCTCACTGTAAGTGCTGCGGAGCGAGACTTTGACATCTATATCCGCCCGCGCCCTTGCTGCCTCTAATCCTCAACCGCAGGCCAAAAAGCCAAAGCCAAAAGAACTATGCCCGACCTGCAAACAAGTCGTTCCGCATCCAAGAAATTACGAAAGACATAAGGCCCTTTTTGGTCTACTGCGCCCAGCGTTTTACTATTGGCCAGACCCGGATGTAGTGGAGTTCAGGCCCAACGACACCGAGCACCTTCGCTCATGGCTGTTGGTAAAAGCAAAATGGTGTGAGCATGAAGACTTGAAAATTTCCGGCCAGTCGAAAAAGTACGCTATGATTATGGCCATGGCGTTCATGAACCGTAAGCGGGCCAAGGCCGCCGTAGACTTTGAGGAACTGCCAGACGGCATTCGAGCCTACTGGCCAAAGTCGGTAGCGTACACAAAATGTAGTGAGTCACAGTTTATCAAGGTCATAAACGACGTCACGGAAATCGTTGAATCGATCATAGGCGTAGACGTTAAGCAGATGCGCGAGAACTACAAGCGAGACGTGGCTGATACGGAAAGTGAGACATGAACGCAATGGAAGGCCGCATCGGCCGGTTTCCCGTGGACTTGGATTTGGGCGAAAGCTCTATTCGAGCGGCAGCGTCGATGATGAGCGCTCGCGTGGAGGAGCTAACTATCTTCGCTTGCTCCATCGTATCTGGGGACCTAGATAAATACGACCATCTGAAGTGCAAGTTTGTAATGGTTCCTCCCCAACTCATGGCCAATAAGTATGCATGGGCTGCTCTTTGTCGCGATATGATGGTCTGGTCCGATCCGACCAATTAAGGTGTAGGCGATGGCCCAGTTCATCAAACCCCCAGGCTACGGAGAGCCTAACTTCAAACCGTCGCGGTCTGAACGCGAAAAGGCGAAGCGTAACCATAAGTCTGCCCAGGAGCGCCGAGAGGGCAACTGCGACAGGCACAGAGCCATGGTTAAGCGGTTGCCGTGCGTCGTGTGCTGGAAGGCACCCCCGAATGACGGCCACCACATGAAAAGCACGGTCAGGGCACGTAATGAGCGGGGCATGGGCATGAGGGCGACAGACCGAAATCTCGTCCCGTTGTGTCGAAAACATCATGACGACTTGGAGAGCTACGGATCAACCAGGGAGATGGAATGGTTTCTTGCTCAACAAGTAGAGGACCCGGAGGGGTTGGCCGAGAATCTATATAATGCTCCGCTCGATGTTCGGATAAGAACAGCCATCGTCGCAGCACATCGTGGGTTGAAGGTCAAGATATGATCCTATCAGGTCAATCCATTCGTAAGCGTGGGATTATTTCACCTTTTAGCGAGCGGCAAAAGTTTGCCGGAATGAGCTACGGACTCGGTCCAGCGGGGTACGACGTGCGCATCGCGCAGACATTGAGGCTTGGAGCAGGCCAATCAGCGCTCGCGTCCACCCTAGAGCATTTTGATATGCCACGAGACGTGCTTGGAAAGGTCGCCGATAAATCTACGTGGGCGCGAAACTTTCTTGCCGTGCAGAATACCATAATTGAGCCTGGGTGGAACGGATTCTTGACTTTAGAGCTGAGCAACCATGGGGATACCACCTTGAACATCGAGGAAGGTAGTCCAATTGCTCAGGTCATTTTTCATCTTCTGGACGAGCCAAGCGAGAACCCGTACGCAGGAAAATACCAAGGACAAGATGCGCGGCCTGTTCCAGCCATTTTGGAGCCAGAATGACGCTTCTGGATCAAATCGCCGTCCTTGAGGCCGTGATAAACGGCGAGCCGTATACAAACGATGACGTGGGGCAGGCGATAAAGTCACTGCACTTCTTGGAAAAGTGGGAGCCTGAGATCAGGTGCTCAATCTCCACTTGGAAGGCCGCAAGATCAGACCCCGCCATAGCCAGTATCGTCAACCAGTTTCCAGATGCAAAGATAAAGGATGGAGGCGAGTGAAATGAGCGAGATAGAAACAATTCCAGAGCCAGCCGAGGAGGGGCCATCCATTGCCGAGGCCCGCAACGGCGCAATGGAAATCATGGCCGATGTTCTCGAATACCTCTATGGATCGCGAGTTGAGGACGGCGTTGAAACGCCGGCTGGGCATGCGGCTTGGGCAGCCTGGGATTTGATCCTCGCACTCACTGCGTCAGTAAACGAGAGTGAGGAAGAAATTTCAACAGAAGAGTCAAATCCCGCTTGACGCGATTAACCATGCGTTGATACAATTCGGCATACAGCGTTTGGAGAGTAAAAGTCTATGGTCTTAGTGTATTTGGACTGTTGTGGCGGTCTCAACATTTTTGAAGCGCCCAATGGCGACGTCTATCTTCACCACCCATTGGAAAACGTACTTATCGGGCCGCTAGATGCTCCCGATGATGCCCGCGAAGTGGCACATCAAGTCCTGCATTAAGAGATGCCGCGGACTTTATGTGCCGTTTGAGGGCATGAATGGGGATGGCTGCGCCTACACCCTAGACCGTAGCCAGAAGCACTCATGATTGGCATATGCAGTCCAAGCGGAGCGGGGCGGCCCGAGAGGACCTGCTATGCGGCGGGCTATTCTCTCGGGCCGATAGGGTTTTAATCCACAGCAGAGTAGTCTATAAACTCTCGGACTCTGATATAGTTCCACGTCAGATAGGGTCAATGCTAAAGGACATTTCCAATGTCTGAGACAGTCGTAGAGACAGAGCATACGCCGGGACCTTGGGCAGTCTCTGACGAGCACCCAAAACGCTCCGTTCTCGAAGTTATTACCGGACACCATGTGATTGCCTCTCTGCACAACGCGCCGGAAGCGAACGGCAGCGGCTATTGCGAAGGCAAGAAGGACGCCGATGGCATTTGGCGCGACGACTACGTTCGGCAGGCCAACGCCCGCCTGATAGCCGCAGCGCCAGATATGAAATCGGCACTGGAGAAGCACCAGGCGTTCTTCGACAAGCTCGTGGCGCATTGCTTCGGCAGCGACGCCAGCGAGGCGGGCTCAGATCTCGACTACAGCGAGTTCCTGGAGTTCGCCGAGGCGGCCGGCCTGCTCACGACTGAGGGCTACGACCCCGACAAGCACGGCCACGGCGCCGACAGCGCGCCCGGCGACACATGGTACGTGCCCACACACATAGGCCGCTCCGCTCTCTCCAAGGCCAAGGGAGGCGGCAATGTCTGAGACAAAGCGCACAATATCACCGGCTCACCGCATCATCCGAACCGCTCGCGACTTGGTCGCCGGCAGGGCCTTCGACTACAAGGCCCGTAACGGCCGCACGGTGGAAATCCAGGGCGACGATGGGGAGCGTTGCTTCATCGTCCATAGCGACTTCATGTTCGCCCTGGAGAACGCGCTGACGGCGTTTGACGAGAGGCTGAAAGCGAACCCGCGCGACGATGACGGGGATGCGTTCTTCCGCCTCTATGGGCTGTCGTCGGGTCACGTGCTGACCGTTGCCGATATCGACGACC
>Ga0172380_10000318_pt1 | contig 97451 bp, 84 predicted proteins | sample Leawe162metaG_FD_119747 | JGI IMG/M metagenome (GOLD analysis project Ga0172380, IMG submission 119747) | Leachate microbial communities from a municipal landfill in Southern Ontario, Canada - Leachate well 162 metaG | ecosystem: Engineered > Solid waste > Landfill > Unclassified | place...
AGTGAAAATTCTGCATTCGCCACCAAATCAAGAAGCGTTAGTTAAAGCGAAACATAGAATAAAATTCGAAGAGATATTTTTCTTCGAGTGCATGATAGCACTTAGAAAAGTTCTCTACTCAACTAGAACTAAAGGACAATCTTTTCAAGCAAAATCGGCAACGCTAAAACAATTTCTTAAGACGCTTCCATTCGAACTGACCACTTCACAGCTTAAAGTTCTTTCGGAAATTAGAAAAGATTTAGAAAGCACCACTCCGATGAACAGATTACTCCAAGGCGACGTTGGAAGCGGTAAAACCATTGTTGCGTTAATAAGTATGATTATTGCCATTAGCAATGGCTCTCAGTGTGCGCTTATGGCACCAACTGAAATTCTTGCGGATCAGCATTTCAAACGAATTTCAAAAATGGTTGAGTCGGTTGGTATTAGTGTTAGGCTGGTACTTGGAAGCCAAAATAAATCCGAGAAAGAGAAAACTCTTACCGAAATCATTTCTGGCAAAGTAGATTTAGTCATCGGCACTCATGCGCTGATTGAAGACAAAGTAGAATTCAAGAGTTTGGGATTAGTTGTTATTGATGAGCAGCATCGTTTCGGTGTATTGCAACGCTCTGTTCTATCAAAAAAAGGAACTACTCCAAACGTACTTGTAATGACGGCAACTCCGATACCGAGAACTCTCTCGATGACCTTATATGGAGATTTGGATGTTTCAACTATTGACGAGATGCCAAGAGATAGAATTCCTATCAAAACAATTCTTAGAGGGGAAAAGAAATTACCGGCAATTATGGATTTCATAAAGAAGAAATCGGCGGAAGGCAATCAATCGTTTATAGTATATCCGCTTGTTGATGAATCAGAGAAACTTGAATTAAAGGCAGCAACCAAACATTTTGAAGAATTAAAAAACGAGCAATTAAAAGACTTGCGCCTCGCGTTAATTCACGGCAAAATGAAATGGCAAGAAAAAGAAAATATAATGAATGAGTTTGCCGAAGGTAAATACGATGTACTGGTATCAACTACTGTAATTGAAGTAGGCATTGATATTCCAATGGCAAACGTTATTGTTATCAACGATGCACACCGTTTCGGACTTTCTCAACTTCATCAATTGCGCGGGCGCGTTGGCAGAAACAATCAGCAAGCGTATTGCATATTAATTACCAAAGATGAATTAGCTGTTAGGTCAAATCAATTCAATTTTGAGACTGAGTTCGCTTCGCAAGCACAATTGGATAAGAGTCGAGCAATCGTACGCTTGAATGCAATGGTTAAGTCCAATAATGGATTCGAGCTTTCCGAAATTGATTTTAAGCTTCGCGGACCCGGAAATATTTTTGGAACTGAACAAAGTGGTCTACCGGAGTTTAAATACATAAATATTGTAGAAGACATTCAGCTAATTCAGCAAGCAAAAGATTCTGCGTTCAAAATAATTGAGAGCGATCCACAATTGATTAAAGATAATAATTCAGTTGTGAGAAAAACTCTCAAAGAAAAATTTTCTTCCAAGGTAGAATTATCTCACATCGCGTGAGTAAGCTTCACTTCAAACATCATTCCAAATATTTTCGAAAAATAATTTTATCAATACATTTTCTTGCGAATTTTTTTATATGTGTTATATTTCGTGCAGAAAAAATTGAAAGGAAGTGTTATTAGTTCTCTTTTACTAAATAAAAAATTAAAAGTAGCCCTCACATATAATGTTAAGCCGGAAGAAAACATTACCGGTGAACGAACACCTCTCTCTTCTAACTCATCTTCGTTAAAAAACTTTAATGATACTTATGCCGAATGGGATTCTATTGATACGGTTAATGCAATTAGAGATGCTTTAGCAGTGAATCATGACGTTATGATGATCGAAGCTGATGAAAATGCATTTGAGAAATTTCGTACACTCAGACCGGAAATAGTTTTTAACGTTGCTGAATGCGCTTACGGAACAAGTAGAGAAGCTCAAATACCGGCAATGCTGGATATGCTTCAGATTCCATACTCTGGTTCCGATCCGTTAACATTAACAACATGTCTGGACAAAGCGAGAACTAAAGAAGTACTTTCATATCATAACATTCCTACTTCAAAATTTTTGTTGGTTGAATCTTTAAAAGATCTTGCCAAATTTGATCTTAAGTTTCCAGTTATAATGAAACCGGTTGCAGAAGGATCGAGCAAAGGTATTTTTGATTCTTCCTTCGTTGAAAGTTTTGAGCAGTTAAAAGAACGTTTAACTGAGTTGTTCTCGGAATACAATCAACCATTTTTGGTAGAGGAATTTTTACCGGGAAGAGAATTTACTGTTGCAGTGCTTGGCAATGGAGATGAAACAAGAGTTTTACCTATTATCGAACTAAATCTAAATGAATTGCCTTCTCATCTGGCACCAATCTATTCTTATGAAGCTAAATGGGTTGTTGATACGAAAGACAATCCGTTAAATATTTTTTCTTGTCCCGCAAAGATTAGTGATGAGCTCGCCGCGAAAATTTCTGATTTAGCTCTGAGAACTTATAAAGTTTTAAGATGCAAAGACTGGAGCCGGATTGATATTAGACTTGATGCTAAAGGTGAGCCGAATGTAATTGAGATTAATCCCTTGCCGGGAGTACTACCCGATCCGAAAGACAATTCTTGTTTCCCTAAAGCTGCAAGAACTTTTGGGCTCAACTATTCCGAAATGATTAACAAAGTTCTTGAACATGCTGCTAAGCGGAATAATTTATTATGATTCTCGATCATAAAATATTGATCTGCTTTAACGAACCGACTCGCTACTACGATAACTATCTAGGCAAAGACACCGATGACCACAATGAAGACAACGATTTATCCGAGCGTGAATTTCTTAAGCAAATTGAATCGATTAAAAAGCTTTTAAGAAAGAAATATGCTTTCGTTGAAATATTGCCAATCAATCGTAATGTAAGAGATGCGATTAAAAAAATTTCGAGCATCTCTCCCGACGTAATCTTCAATTTTGTTGAATCGATTGAAGGAAATTCTGACTACGAAAGCTACATCGCCGGCGTTTTTGATCTACTCGGTATTCAGTATACCGGCAACTCGGCAATGACTTTGGGAAACTGTTTACAGAAATCAAAGACAAAACAAATTTTGCAAGCTCACGGAGTTAGAACTCCGGCTCATTACCTTGCTGAGATTGATCACGTTCCTACAAAGCATGAATTTAAATTGAAATTTCCAGTCATATTAAAACTTGCCCGAGAAGATGCAAGCATCGGTATTTCGGAATTTTCCGTTGTTCACAACTATGAAGATTTAAGAGCTCGACTCAACTACTTGTTTACTTCATTTTCGCAAGAAGTAATAGTTGAAGAATATATTGATGGGCGTGAATTGAATGTAGCCATTCTTGGCGGTCAAGTTTTACCGATTTCTGAAATTACTTTTGATACGTTACCGGATGGACTTCCTAAAATTGTTACTTACGAAGCTAAGTGGTCGGCCGAAAGTGTTTACTACAAAAGTACAATTCCAAAATGTCCCGCAAAGCTTGATCCTAAATTAGAAGAAAAAGTTAAAAAGATGGCTCTCGAAGCCTATGAAGCACTCGACTGCAGAGATTACGTAAGAGTTGACATTAGATTGAACAAAAAAAATGTTCCTTATGTTATTGAAGTGAATCCGAATCCCGATATATCTCCAGATACCGGATTTGTCCGCAGCTCGGCTGCAGCTGGAATTAATTACGAAGAACTTTTATATAAAATTTCATCCTTTGCCTTAATGAGAAACAGTTATGATACGAAAGCTGCAAGCTGAAGACAGACAACAATTAGTTGAAATGATCGACGGAACGGAAAATTTCAATTCCGAAGAGAAAAGTGTTGCAGTTGAGCTTATTGATGAGGCAATTGAAAAGCCGAATCATGAGTATTACAACGTTTACGTTTTTGAGAATGAAGGAAAAGTTTTAGGTTACCACTGCGTTGGAAAGCGCGCGCTTACCGACGGAGTGTTCGATTTGTTCTGGATAGTTGTTGGACCAAACGCTCAGAATCTTGGCGTTGGCAAAAAACTTTTAGAACATTCGGAAAATTTTGTGAAAGAAAACAATGGAAGATGGATATTAGCTGAAACATCCTCCAAAGACAGTTACACTGCCACGAGAAATTTTTATTTAAGAAATAATTATTCGATAGTATCCCAAATAAAAGATTTTTATTCGGTCGGAGATAATCTGATCGTGTTCGGTAAGTACTTAAGAACTTAAAGGGCAATTAAACATAAAGGGCAACTATCATGGAACTCTGGCAGCAAATGGTAAGAGACAGTGTTCACTCTGTCGATCAACTTGTTGAAAAGTTCGGGATTGACAAAACTGTAGCAGAGAATCTGGATGAATTCTTCCAAGCAAGAATAAATCCTTACTATTTATCGCTCATTCGTTATCCGCACGATCCAATTTGGAAGCAGTGTGTGCCGGATAAAGCTGAGCTTGATGACATAGAAGGATTTGAAGACCCGCTTCAAGAAGATGCGATGAGTCCGGTTCCAAATATTACACATCGTTATCCGGATCGGGCTTTGTTTCTTACCACAAGCCAATGCGGAATGTATTGCCGCTTTTGCACTCGCAAAAGGAAAGTTGGCAACTCAGACAAAATTTCGATGAAAGAACTCGAGTCTGCTTTTAAGTATTTAGAAAAGCATACAGAAATTCGAGACGTAGTAATGTCCGGCGGCGATCCGCTAATGCTAACAGATACAATGCTGGAAAAAATTCTAAAGCGCCTCAGACAAATTCCTCATCTCGAAATTATTCGTATTGGTTCTAAGATGCCTTGCGTTCTTCCGCAGAGAATTACACCTAAACTCGTAGAAATGATTAAGAAGTATCATCCTATATATGTTAACACTCACTTCAATCATCCGTGGGAGATTACTCCAGAGAGCTCTAAAGCGTGCGAGATGCTCGCTAATGCGGGAATTCCCGTAAGTAATCAAGCTGTGCTTATGAAAGGCGTTAATGATGACGCTGAGGTGATGAGAGAACTATTTACAAAGCTTCTCAAGATTCGTGTTCGTCCTTACTATTTGTATATGGCAGATGAAACCCGAGGCGCCAACCACTTCAGAACTTCGTTGGATAAAGGTTTGGAGATAATGTACAAACTCCGCGGTCATACTAGCGGACTTGCAATTCCCCATTTCGTAATTGATGCACCGGGCGGCGGCGGAAAGATTCCGGTTCTACCTCAGTATGTTCTGCACAGAGATGAAGACCGTGTTGTTATGCGCAATTATAAGAATGAAGTCTTTGTTTACCGCGAAGCTCATCTTGATCAGAAGTCTGATTCTAAAATCTCCGTGGAATTGGTTGGAAAGAAAAACGGTAACAATGGAAATGGTAACGGAAACGGTTCTAATGGAAATGGAACTTCCAAGAAACCAAAGAACTTCAAAGAAAATATTGATGTTCCGGAATTGATACCAATAAGTAAGAATTGATAGAACTAGTATTTAGATATTAGTATTGAGTAATTAGAAAAAATCCCGGCAAAGTTTGTCGGGATTTTTTTGAATACATATATGAGAAAAATTTCTCTCTTGCAATTTGAATGTAAATTGATTTAGTTGAGCAAGAAATAAAAACAAATATTTTGGGTGGACTCTGCAAATCTGGGGTCTTAAAAAAAACACACATGAATTTCCTTAAACTAAATAATACTAGTAATACTTTATTTAATAGAAGCGGTTTATAGATTATTCTTACTGCTATTTCTTTTTGCCGTTACGGTAAACTAACCAACCGTTACGTTAAAAAGAATTGCAAAAGTGCTATGGTAATTTAAAATAGCCCTAAACCTTTTCTTGATAGTGCTGTAAGAAAAAGAATTACCACAAAAAGAGATATGAACAGCGCTTTATGAAATTGAAATAGTGCTACTTTTAATTGGAATAGTACTAGACCAAACGGAAATTGCTCTACGGTTAATTGAAGTTGTGCAAAAAGAAAAGAAAATAGCGCTGTGGATAATAGAAATAGTACGCGGACAAATATGAATAGCGTTCCGGCAAATTGAAATAGCGGTATTTGAAAAAGAAATAGTGCTCTAATAAATTGAAATAGTACTATAGAAGAATGAGAAAGTGCGAATTAAGGCAAAAAACGCATAAAAAGTGAAATGTAAAACGTGAGAAGAAAAAAAACAGCCGGTGAAATATGCCGGCAGAAAATAAACTAATTAACAGAACAAATGCGGCTGTTAACTATAAGCTAATACCTAAATGCTAACAGCTAACAATGGGAGGTTCAGAATGAAAAAGAAGTTTATATAATAGACAAAGAAATATATGTTTATAAACTATCTGAGGTTAAAATGAAAAAGGTTATTTGTACAGTCTTGATAAGCAGCCTTCTAATTACTAGTTGTTCGCACTACATTAACAGAGACGAACCCCAAACAGAGAAAGAATATTATGAGTACGTTAATAACACATGTAAAAACAAAGCATGTCTTACAATTGAAACAAAAACTGGAACTGTTTTTATTGGAAAGGACATGACACTAAAACCCGATTCAACCCGTTTTAGGTTAGTAGATAAAGAAGAAACGATAGTGATTTCAACACAAGATATTAAGTATATCACTTACAGAAATACATTAACGGGTGTAAGAGATGGTTTTCTAATTGGGACCCTACTAGGTGCTAGTTTTTTAGGTGTTTCCTATAAAATATTCCAAGATACAGGTGGAGGTGATTGGGGTTATGGATGGAGTATCTTAGCTGTTATAGTATTCCCTGCAACTGTCCTTATAGGAACAATATGGGGTTTAATAAGCGGAAGCGAAACCAACATTGAAATTAATTAAGGAGTTTTTACAATGAAAAAAAGTATATGCACTTTATTACTAATAATATGCATAACAAATCTTCTTTTAGCGCATGAAAGATTAGTACACCAACACATGGTTAGAGAGGCCTACAAATTATTAAAGCAATATGCGGGTCAAGATATATACAAGATGAAAGATCATATTGGATATGATGAATTAGGTACTGGTCCATTTGCACCAGGAGGCCTTGTTGTAATAGGAGCATATAGAGAAGACTATGAAGACCTTACGAATGAAGGACAATATTGGCCAAACCAAACAATGACACATTTTTGGGATCCGGATCAAGGAGATAATTCTACATTTAACTGTTATAGTTGAGTTATTTTGTAACGAATGGATAAATCCTTTACCTACAGTTTTCTATACTCCGGCTGCAAGCTTTGCAATATCCTTATTCTCTAGCACTTTCCTCTCATAGCCAAACAATGAAGCATTGATCATTGCCATTCCAAGTTCATCCATAGTACAGACATATTTAGGTAAAAGTATTTTTAGTAATGGATATATCATTCCGATAACCTTTGATGCCTTGAAAGCTCTCTTTTGGTTAGCCGCCGGTTTTATAAATCCGGGTCTGAATAAATAAACTGATTTGAACGGTAGTTCTGTTAAATCATTTTCAGTCTTCCCTTTAACACGAGCCCACATCACTTTCCCATTTTCGGAACTATCGGTACCTAGCCCGGAAACGTAGCAGAAAGTCATTTCGGGATTCAGATTAGAAAGAGTTTTTGCAGCACTCAAAGTTAAATCATAACTAACTCTAGTGTAATCAGCTTCATTCATTCCAATTGAAGAAGTTCCCAGACAAAAGAAACATGCGTTATAACCAGTTAACCGGGATTCAATTGATTGATAATTATAAAAATCATTGTGTACAATTTCTTGAAGTTTGCTGTGTGTAATTCCGCAAGGTTTTCTGCTGATAGAGAGTATATATACTACATCCGGATGGTTTAAAGCCTTTAGCAAAACACCTTCCCCCACCATTCCAGTCGCACCAAAGATTATAGCTTTAATTTTCATCGGATTCCTAGTTACTTACAATCTCAAGAATATCTTCTTCCAGTTTCCTTTTTGGAATTTCTACAATTCTTCCAATCTCTGCATCATCCTTACTAAAAATGAAAGTAGGAACAAATTTAATATCTAGTTTATCAATCCCTCCTTCCGCACACTGTTTATTTCTATCAACACATACAAGTTCAAAAGTCTTATAATCGTAACCGGCAGCATCCATAATTTTATAGAAACGAGGAACTTCTCGCTTACTGTCGCCGCACCAAGATGCCATAACAATTTTAATTTTGCATGAGGGAGAAATTTCTCTAATCTTGGCTATAACTGTTGAATCGGGTAAATAATTATCATACTCAGCATTGAACCACCATGCATAATTAGAATCGGCAAAAGCAGTTCTATCGCAAATACCAATAAGCATTTGCTTTCCGGATTTTTCATCCAGCATCGTCTTATTGTTTTGCTGAGCAAATGTGAGAAGTGATGTTAATACTATTAAGATAAATATCTTTTTCATAACAACCTCTAAGAGTTGTTGGATTGGCGAATATCGAGACCCCAAAAGAGTTTGGTTCGCAGTGTCTCAAAGTAATTGTTTTTGGTAGAATGAATTAGCTTTACAGGTTTGTTGCTTTTTTCAATATGAATAGTTGCCGGAGGTTTAATAAAATTTACTCGCTGCCCGTCACTGCTTACTTGAATTGTGTCGTGCATCGAATTAACATTGATCGTAATTTTTTGTTTGCTTGATAGAACAAGTGGACGCATTGTAAGAGTATGCGGTGCGATAGGACTTAGCGTAATAACATCAGCTTTGGGATTTACAATTGGACCACCGGTTGAAAGCGAATATCCGGTTGATCCGGTTGGTGTAGCCACAATAATTCCATCAGCAGAAAATGTTGTTACATATTCACCATCTACAAAGACGGTCAGCTCAATCATCTTTGACCAAGAACCTTTATCAATCACAACATCATTGATGGCGTAAAGGCTCTCCGGTAATCCTTCACCCGTTCCTATAAGAGCCATCCTCTCTTCAACAATATATTTTTTTTCTTTAATATCATTAATGAAGAGGCTAAATGTATCAATGTCAAATTCTGCAAGAAAACCAAGTTTGCCGAAATTAACTCCTAGAATCGGGGTACCGCTTCCTCTAACGCTGAAAGCTGTATTTAACATTGTACCGTCACCACCGATTGATATGACCATATCACACATACTTCCAATCTTATCTAGCGAGACAATTTTAGAGTAATCCACTTCATTCAAAGATTCGATATTCGTTTTAATAATTGAATCACTCAAAACGTAATCCATTCCGCTGTTTTTAATCTCTGAGATTATCCGGACAACAATTTCATCTACTTCCGGCTTAGAAATATTTGGAATAATTCCAATAGTCATTTTTTGTTATTAATCTCCCAAAGTTTACAATACTTCGCAAAAACATAAACAGATGAAAATACTGCCAACATTAAGCCATGTAATCCATCAAGAAAACCTCTGCGGAAAATATACATTTTAAGGAATATAAATAACGGTCTCAGAAGTATATCGCTTATTGAGGCCTTGCGGTCTTTAGCATCAAGTTCATTTGCTGCAAGAGTGGTATAAGAATTAAACTTAGTAAAATAGTGTTCAATGTTTGGGTCCGTATAATGATTAAGATCATGTTTTAGATGCCCAATCTCGCCAGTAACGTCTAGCCCCTCGTGAACTTGTTTATCATCAAACTTCACAAACTGCTTGTTAAAAAATCTTTTTATTCTAGCGGGATACCAGCCGCTATGCTTAATCCATTTGCCAAGAAAAAAAGCTCGTCTAGCCACATCATAACAGTGGAAATTAGGCTCACTGGCTTTGAACTGCTGAAGTTCGTCAGCAAGTTCTGGGGTAAGTTCTTCATCGGCATCAATCCATAAGATCCAGTCATGCTTAGTTTTGGAAACAGCGTAAGCTTTTGTTTTAGCATAACCTTGCCACTCACGTAATTCGCAATTTGTATTTGAGTATTTTTCCGCGACTAAAAGCGTACTATCAGTTGTCTTTGAATCAACAATTACAACAACATCATCAATAACATTAAGCATACTTTTAAGACATAACTCAATATTTTTCTCTTCATTCTTTGCAATCACTATTGCAGATAATTTCATCAATCACACCTTAGCATTTTTGTGCTTTTTCAGATAATTGAAGTAGAAAGCTAGATTCAATCCTATTGTAAACCAAACCATTGTTAGAATTTCTTGATCGCCAAAATTGTATTCTCCCAAACCCGACGCAAGAAAACCGACAAAACTTGCAAGTGCCCCAATCGCAAATGAAGAAGCAACCGGCTCATCTTTAACTGCCCGGTAAATTCTGATATTCAAGAGGAAGATGCTAACAAGCATAAACATTATTGCCGCAAAACCAACAACTCCTAGAGTTACGAGCCATTGCATAAAATTGTTATGTAGATGACCAAAGTTCTCTTTTAAATATTCATCTTTATATCTACGGTAGATATTGCCTAAATCGATATCTCCGACTCCAACAACTGGATAATCCTTAAAAATTTTGAATCCAACCCGCCAAATATTTAAGCGCTCATAATTTGTCTCATGATAAGGATCGAACATCGAAAGGACACGATTACGTTTGAACGAACTGACATAAATCTCATCTGAGTTAACACTGAAGCTTGTACATGAGTGATTAAGTGTTTTTATTATTCCGAAATTAAGCGCTCCGTTATTCGATTCTCCTTTGTAAACCTTCCCATCTATTGTCAGTGCGTATGCTGTTGAATCCACAAACTTCACGAATGTGATCCCGACTATAGGATCTCTCTTGATTTCCTTCAGCTTATTATTCTCAATACTATATTGAATTAAGATGTTGTCGTTTTGAAACAACAAAATGCCTTCGTAGAACCAAATATATTTTATTGATGATTCATATCTAATGGAATCAACTAGCGTAGTTGGCAAACCACTCTCATTTTGGTATAATTCAATCGAACTATTTTTCTCAGAATAGAGGGCTACATACTTTTCGTCAGCAGCAACCGTTGCCGCTCCGCCACTTCCGCCAAAATATTTTTTTAATGAAAGATTTGTTGGGTCTTGGTATACTGTAAGTCCGCTATCTTTATCAGCAACATAAAGCTTTCCGTTAGCGAGTGCAAAATCTCGTGTGGCCCCAGTAGAAATGAAAGTTTTCGACTCTTTTATTTTACCATCCCTCCCCTTTTCGATTACGATAAATCGTGAGTCAAGCGTAAAGGCTATATAATAGTTCCTTGTCCAATGGTTAATTCTTGTGATTGGCGAATTAGTTTTAAGAGTTTGCAAATGCTTGTTACTTCTGAAAACAGAAATTCCTTTTTCATATTCTGATACCAGAATTGTATCGCCATTAACAATTTGAACAGCATATGCGCGTCCATTTGGGTTGACGATATTTTCTGTATTGAATTTATTCTTTAATGAAATAGCTTCTACTCTACTCTCGTTCCCATTAAGAAGAGCAACGAGCAACACTGCAATGATGGCTGGGGTAATTATCCACCATTGTTTCTTAATTAAGAGTACAATAAATATTCCAACAAATAATCCAAGCCATGCTGCGCGAGTGTAGCTAGCGATTACTGCTGCGAATGAGAATCCAAAAGCTAGAAGGTTGAATATCCTTACTTTCCAATTCGTCCTTTCGTTTATAAAAAATGCGAAAAAGAAAATTGCGGTAAAACTCATTAGGCCGCCGGCTGTCATTACATATTGAAATGGAGAAGGTCCTTTCATTTCCAGTTGATATAACTGTGTGAAATAATGCTTCAATGACATGAACAAATAAACAAGCAGTGTGGCTAACGCAACGCCTAAGTAGAATTTTAGGAGCGTCTTAGTTTTATTTTCCGTATCGGCGGCAAAAGCCAATAGGTACACTATTGGAAGCAGCAGCAAGCTTTTTATCAGTTCATTGAATGCGTTTCCCTTTTCTATTGAAAAGAGGGCTGATATAAAAACCGCTCCAAAGTATATTAAGAAAGCTAGCTCCAGACCGGTTTTCTTAAATGGGTTTTCCCGGAAGAAGTAGAAGCGTAATCCAACTAACAAATAGGCTCCAAAGAAGCCAAGTTGACAAAGGAATATCGAATTATTTAGTGTAGAAGCGAATAGAATTAAGAATCCAAATATTACTTTGTCTAAATTTTCTTTATTCAATAAGGAATTCAATTTCATTGATCTCTGAATTGTAGTTCATAAAGTTTTCTGTAAATACCTTGTTCATTAGTTAGAAGGTCTTCATGTTTTCCATCTTGAACAATCTTCCCTTTATCCAACACAATAATTCTATCAGCATTTCGAATAGTACTGAGTCGGTGAGCGATGACAAACGTAGTTCTTTCAGCCATAAGACGCTCTATAGCCTCTTGTACAAGTACTTCCGACTCATTATCCAAAGCTGAAGTAGCCTCATCCAAAATCATTATAGGAGGATTTTTGAGAAGTGCGCGCGCAATTGAGAGGCGCTGGCGTTGTCCGCCCGAAAGTTTTGTTCCCTTTTCACCAATAATTGTATCATAACCATTCGGAAGCTCAAGAATAAAGTTGTGGGCATTTGCTGCTTTAGCTGCTTCGATAATTTTATCATCTGTGCATTTCTCTATTCCATAGGATATGTTGCTGCGTACAGTTTCATTAAATAAGATTGTTTCTTGTGTAACAATTCCCATCAGCTTGCGAAGGTCTTCAATTCTAACATCTTTAAGATCTGTTCCATCCAGCAGAATTCTTCCACTCGTTGGATCGTAGAAGCGAGGAATCAAATCTACCATAGTAGTTTTACCAGCACCGCTACTACCAACAATTGCAAGTACCTTTCCCTTAGCAACTTTTATATTCAGAGAATCAAGAATTAATTCGTCGGAATCATCATAATGAAATGAAACATTTTCAAATTCTATTTGTTCTTCAAAGTCATTTTTGATTACCGGCGAATCAATATTTTTAATTCTAGGTTCAGTATCAAGAATCTCAAATACACGTTCAGCCGCGGCACTAGACTCTTGAATACGGTTATTAACACTGCTTAATTCTTTAATAGGAGGCATCATTTGGAAAATAGCAAGTAAGAAAGTAATAAACTCGCTTGCATTAAGTGTTTTTTCAACAAGAACTAGCTGTCCGCCAAAGTAAATCATTACACAACCGACAATCACGCTAAGAACTTCTGTAATATGCGGTGCGGCATTTCTAATTCTATTGATCTTAAGTATTGTCTTGAAAAAGCTGAATGTCTGTGTGGAAAATTTCTTATTCTCATAATCTTCCATACCAAACGCTTTTACAATCTTCACACCAGTGATAGTCTCATGCAGTGTTGTGGTTATTTCACTCATCTTACCTTGCAAAATCGAAGTCTGCTTTCTGAGCTTCAGACCAATCCAGCCAATAATTCCGGCTGACACCGGAATTACTAAAAATGAAAAGAGAGTTAAACGCCAGCTAATAGTAAGAGCAATAAGTAAAAAAACTAAAATTGAAAACGGCTCTCGAACCATATTTAAGAATACAGCCGAAACACTTGTCTGCACTGCATATACATCGTTCGTCACGCGCGAAATTAAATTTCCAGTCTTTTCATTCTTGAAGTAACTCATCGGCAGTTTATGTAGATGGAAATATGCTTCATTTCGCAGATCGCGAATCATTCCTTGCTCAACAAACGCCAGAAAATAGGATTGTAGATAGCCGAAGATGTTTTTTAAAGAGAATGTGATAAAAAGAAGCAAACAAATTTTTAGAATTATTTGGTTTTGAGTTCCGGAAAAAACAATTTCCTTAAATGTTGTTGTTACAGTTTTTTCGAGATTATCTATAATTCCCATTGCCTGCACTTTCAGTGTCTTCGGTATAACTTGCTCTGTTTGAATAGTCTTACCTTGTCCAAAGAGAGTATCCAGTAATGGAATCGTTAAGGTTACCGAGGCGCCATTCAGTATAGCATAAAGAATAGTAAAAACTATAGATGCCGCCAGATGCTTCTTGAACGGTTTGATGTAAGAAAGTACTCTTAAATATGTCTTCATTAAGTTCTCAGTTAGGTAAATTATTCAGCGCACATCCGCCGTACAAATTTATCGAATCATATTTTGAAAGGTTCGTTAAATCAAGAATAGTAATCTGATCTGTGCCATTCAAGCGTTCATCAAAAAATAACAACTTTCCCCGAACTAGTAAATTGCTGAAACCGCTTCCATCAATAATAGCAAGTAGTTTCTTTTTCACGTTATCATAAATAATCAATTCTTGCCTAATAACTTCAGTAGAATTCTTCTTTTCAAATGGCCGCTCAGCCGTAATGATGAACAAATATCTTGAATCAGCAGACCAGCGAACATCTCTAATATTACCTTTGGAGGACGCCAGAAGAACTTCCGATTTATCCGGGAAATTCTTCAAATAGAAATATTCTCGTCCATCATTTTTACCACTTCTAACTTGGAACTCGCCATTAGGTGAGAACAACTCCGGCTTACGATCCGGATTTGTTGGGAAGCCTTGCAACAGAAGATCGAATGACCGTTCAGTTGAATTGTCCCCCTTACCGTATGAATCCCAAGAAAATATTCTTTGATAAAATATGCGTGCATTGTTCGAATCTGGAAACGTAGCATTAACTCTAAATGTATCTTGCTGATCCCAATATGTGTAAAGCTGATTCATATTTCCAATATTCATCAATTCATCAATTTCATCTTCATTGCGGTGCAAAAAGTAAACTCTGGCATTTTGAATCGAAGTTACGTTCCCATGTTCAATTAAATTTTCAGCCGCTACTATGAAAGCAAATCTTGAGTCGCGTGAAAGATTTAAGGATAGAACTTTTCTGTTGCTGCGGCTCCATAAAATTTCTGTGGATTTAGTTTTAAGGTTGTAATTGTAAACAGCTCCTTTTCCAAGATAATTTCCAAGGAAAGGAACATTCATAAATTCATCGAGAACACGTTGACCATTTCTGTTAATTTCATAATCCTTGATCAAGGATTTTCTGTAGAGATCAAATGCTTTTTCACCAGCAGCATAAGCACTCGAAAATTTTCCATAAAATAATTTGTATTTCTTTTTCCCAACAGATTCGAGCCTTAAATGTGCACGTACTGAATCACCAAGTTTCATTTTGAATTTTGATGCTTGCTCGTATGTCTTGTAGGCACCCAGCGAAATTGAATAAGGGTTTATTTTATCCTTTTGAAGTTCGCCGCCATCAAAATTGCAAGATGCAAAAATGAATGAAATGAAAATAAATATGATGTGGGTTAACTTAATCATTCGTTATATCATCCGCGCGGATGATGGTCTTTGTGAATCTGTTTTATGTACTGCCGATCAACATGAGTATAAATCTGAGTAGTTGAAATATCTGAATGGCCAAGCATTTCTTGTACTGCTCTTAGATCAGCCCCACCTTCTAGAAGATGCGTTGCAAATGAATGACGGAAAAGATGCGGATGAATTTCCTTTTGCAATCCGGCTTCTTTAGCATACCGGTCAACAATTTTCCAAATTGACATCCGGCTTAGCTTTGTTCCCCTTCTGTTTAAAAATATTATCCCGCTGCTTTTATCTTTCTTTTCAAATATCGGACGAGTTTTTGTTAGATACTCCTTCATCCAGTAAATAGCTGAACTTCCGATAGGAACAATTCTTTCTTTAGAACCCTTACCAAACACCCTAACAACTTCTTCTTCAAAATATATATCATTAATTTTAAGGTTTATCAGTTCACTCACTCGCAAACCAGATGAATAGAATAATTCCAAGATAGCTTTATCCCGAAGCCCACCAGATTCTTCGGTATTTGGTGCATTCAAGATTTTTTCAATTTCATCAAAAGATAAAACTGAAGGAAGCTTTCTAGCAAGTTTTACTTTGCCAATCATTGCGGTGGGATTTTTCACGATAAATTTATTCTCTTCAAGGAATGCAAAGAATTTTTTCAATGTTGTCATGTAGCGAGCAGTAGTAGTGCTGGAGAGGCTAGATTTTCTTTGTTCGTTGAAAAAATCCGCTAAAGTGCTGGCTGTAATTTCGTTGTAATCAGAAATTTCCTTTCTATTGAGAAATTCTAAAAACATCTTGAGATCGCTTTGATATGATAGGGCGGTATTATCGGAAAGATTTTTCTCGTAGCGTAAAATGGAAATAAATTCTTTAACGAACTGTTCCATTAACTCTATTCTTCTGCTTTAGATTCTAATTCTTCTTGGTTAGGATAGCGAATCCTTCTGTGATGATGCCCCACAAGAATGCTAAGGAATGATTCTTTTATCTTTTTAATATCACTGAAGGTAAGAGGAGCTTCATCAAGTTGCCCATCTTCAATCCTTGAATTGATGAGATTATTAATCACGTTCTCAATTATTTGCGGTTCGGCTCCGGATAGTGAACGTACAGTTGATTCACATGCGTCAGCCAGCATCACAATTGCTGTTTCTTTAGTATTGGGTTTTGGTCCGGGATAGCGAAATTCGTTGATATCAACGTTCTCTTCTCCATATAAAGATTTAGCTTTTTCATAGAAGTAAGTTATCACCATCGTTCCATGATGCATCGGGATGAAATCAACAATTTCTTTCGGTAGTCCGCTTTTATTTGCGAGCTCAATTCCTTTTACAATATGCGCAAGAATTAGTTCTTTGCTTCTCTCCGGTGCAAGATTATCGTGAATGTTGATTGCATCAATCTGATTTTCAACAAAGCTTTCCGGATCAAAACTCTTCCCAATATCATGATAATAAGCACCAACCTTAGCAAGGACAGCATTTGCGCCAACAGCTTCGGCGGTTGTCTCGGCAAGAGTACCCATCGAAACTGAATGGCTGAATGTACCGGGCGCATTCTTTGCCAATTCCTTTAGAAGAGGTCGATTCAAATCTGTGAGTTCAAGAAATGTAAGATCAGTAGTAAGATTGAATAATTTTTCGACGAAAATTATTAACCCGTAAGTTAAGACCGGGCTAACAAGTGCGTTTGATGCAGCAAAAGCAAAACCCGCTAACATTTGGGTTACCGAATCAAATCGTTCTAATCCAAATGCCAAAATGCTTAGAAAATACCCTAGAAGGATGTATAGAAACGAGCGATAGATTTGTGTTCTGTTTTTAATGTCTCTTACAGTGTATGCGGCTAATCCACCGGCAACAATGTTGGTTACAGCGAACACATAATCATTTCCGCGAAGAGCACCAACAATGAGCGATATAACAACTGTCGAATAGAATCCAATTCTGGAATCGAAAATAATTGTAAGAAGCATTGAAGCTACGGGGACAAGAATCAAATACTCAATCGGAGAGGAAACATTAATCGTATAAACTAAATAGGTGAGAAAGCTGATAAACAAAGCAACTACTGCAATGAGTCCAATTGTTAGATTATCTCTAAAAATCTTTGGCCGGAACAAATGGATATATATCATCATTGGAAGCAAAACAATACATATATGTAAAAACTTGCCGATATTCTGAAGTAAGTTACTCCAAAAATTTCTTTCTTCTCCCTTTGCTATTCGATAGGAATCAATTTTTAGTTTTGTTTCTTCGGATATCCGATCATGCTTGGCAACAATTCTTTCATTTTCGTTAACAATACCTATGTTTCGCGTTACTTTGTTTTTTGCGCTACTGATAGCTTCATCAGTAAGTTTTTTATCGAAAACTATATTTGGTTTTGCAAAGTGATGTATAAGCTCCTCAATTACTTCTATCAGATTTGAATTTGAGCCAACTAACGTTTTAGCTTTGAAATTGATGTATTCATTTAATTTATCCTTTACTACAAAACTTTCTACCGGATATACTCTTTCAAACTTTCCTTCGCGCAAAGCAAGTGTATCTTTTTTAGTTTCATTTCCATCTAAATTCAGCAATCCAATTTCAAATATCTCTTTCATTGTTGATTGTGAACTGCGAAGCAACTCTCGCAAAGTTATTCGTTTACCAAATACATTTATCTGCGGGTTTTTTAAGTTCTCAATCTGCCTCAATGCTTCTTTGCTTAATACTTCATTTTCAGAAACGAAATTGGGCTGCCCCAAAGTTTGCAGTAAATGCTGGCTATAATTCTCCATCGAGTCCAGCATCTTTTTTTGTAATGTAAGGTCGCGCTGATAAATCGGAAGCACTCTTTTTAGCGCAAGATTCTTTTCAGCCTCGTAGATTTTGGTGTCTTTTAATATTTCAAATGTAGTCGATGCAATTAAATCCTCATGAATCCAAATTGAGCCTACAGTTATATCAGATTCAAGTGATTCGCCTTTGGGGAACATTGATACGATTAAGATTATCGTAGTTACAACAAGAAGGATTTTTATTCGTTTGCTTGTTCTCAGCTTGGATTTTACTTCTGGCGTGATCATTTATTTTTTTGCTTGCAATAACATCTTTAAAAAATCAGCAACGCCATCTTCATTATTATTCTTTTTAAGTATTAGATCTGCCATACGTTTCAGCTCCGGGACTGCATTTTCCATGGCAACTTTTAAAGAATCATTTTCGAAAAGAGATTTATCATTGTACCAATCTCCAACAACGGCAGTCTCTTTCATTTTCAGTTTAAGATGATTTAATAACCGCTTCAAACCATCCCCTTTGCTGCATCCCATTTTTCTAATTTCTAAATAGTATGAGCCGCCTTGAGATTGCGATTTGTAGAATGAAGTTCTGACACCAAAAGTATATGGAAACGACATCTTGTTTGAAATATGTTTAACATTTTCTTTGTAGTCACTAACCAAAACAACTTCCAAAGTTTCATCTACATAATTATCGTATGAAAACACTTGTTGATATTTTGCCCCAAACTTATCCATCAACTGCGGGAAAAGAGCGTTCTCTTCGGTGTAATAAATTGCTTTGTCATGGCACAAGGCTACTTGCACTAAAAATTTATCAGCCAGCTTTAAAGCGCGCTGAACATATTTTTTGGGCAAGTGTGCTTCAAAGATACTCTTATCTCCCGGATATCGTTGTATTAAAGTTCCGTCTAGCGTTATTAGAGGAATCTTAATACCAAGTTCATCGGCATGATTAGTGACTGCGCTGAGCAATCTACCGGTTGCAATTGAAAACTGAACATCTAGTGAAGATAATTCCTTGATTAAACTTTTAGTCTCTTCACCAATTTGGTTTTGATCGTTTACCAATGTTCCGTCAAGATCAAAAACAACCAGCTTAATTTTCTTTAAAATATTCTTATCAATCATTGAGATTTTTGCTACAGAAATATGTTAGTGGGAGCATTCCCAAATAAAATGAAGTAGATATTAAACAGCTTCTAAATCTTTAATAGCTTCATTTACAGTGTTGCAAATTGTAAGTACACGGTCGAGTTGAGAAATTTCAATCAGAGTTTTAACATTTTTTGTAGGCGAAGCTAGACGGATATGCCCTTCGTTCGACTGGAGAATTCTGAAGGCGAGTAGGATTGAGCTTAATCCCGAGCTATCACAATAATCAACTTCAGAGAGGTCAATAATCAACTTTCTAACATCTTCTGTATGAAGAAGAATAGTAAATTCTCCCTTTACAAAGCCAGCAATAGTTGCATCGAATCTTTTCTCGTTCAGTTTAAAAATGGCAATTTCGCCTATCTTTTTTAGCTCGTAATTAAAGTTTTCGCCCATTTTCTTTCTATCTTTTATTTAATGCAAATTTACAAATAAAGCCCAGAATTCCCAATGTAATACAATTAAAACATCCTCAGATGTTCCAAAAACTTGCTATAAGCTGCCAATGGTTCGGTTTGTTTGCTATCAAAAAGCAAATTATAGTACTCTTCGGAGCGGTTTTTTCTAAATCCAACCTTGAGACCCGAAGATGCAATACAAGAGATGGCGCTAAAGAAGGTATTCTCATGGCGGTTAAGATCGATAACAACATCAAATTTTTTATCGGAAAAACGGGAAAACAAATTTTTTCTTGGTAAAAAAAACTTTGAAATCTGATCCGGGTGAAAAGAAATAAATCTGAAATCTTTCTCATTCGGCAGTTCTTTATGTCTAGACTCAGAGAGAAAAAGAGTCAATTCCTTTTTATGAATTTGAAGATATCTGATAATCTCGAAAGAGTTTGCAAAATCAATTTCTGATTCGGGCAAAATAACTAAGAATTCTTTGGCATTACTCACCGCTTTATTAAATTCCAAAGACTCATTCTGTTTCTTTAGATATTTCCTTCTTATAACGAAATGAGCGTATTTGCGTTTCAGTTCTTCAAACATTATTTGATCAACTCATTAAATTGTTCTTCTGTTAATATAGCAATACCAAGCTTAAGAGCTTTATCCAGTTTAGAGCCGGCACTTTCGCCAGCCAATACATAATCGGTATTTTTACTTACTGAAGAAGTAACGGCTCCACCATGTTTCAGAATTAGCTCTTTGGCTACTTCTCTAGACATTGTAGATAAAGTTCCAGTCAGCACAAATGACTTTCCGGCTAATTTCTCCGATAAAAGTTTAGTTGGTTCAGAAGTAAAATTCAATCCGGCATCTTTTAGTTTTTGTATCAACTGAGCATTATGCTTATCAGCAAAAAATCGAGATACACTCTTGCTTATACTTGGCCCAATCTCATGAATCTGTTCAATCGTTTCTTCGGAAGCATTAGCTAAATCATCTATTGTCAAAAAACTTTCTGCTAGTTTTTTTGCAGCTCCGGCACCAACATATCGAATCCCCAATGCGAAGAGAACCTTGTCGAACGGCTTCTCTTTGCTCTTTTCAATTGCGGTCATCAAATTTGCAACACTTTTTTCTCCAAGTCTTTCAATCTGAATCAGTTCACCTTGTTTATCTCTTAACGAATAAATATCCGCATAAGTTTTAAGAAAGCCTAGATCAACAAACAGATTAACTATAGCCTCACCGAGGCCTTCAATATCCATTGCTGTTCTCGATGCAAAGTGAGCTATGCTGGCTTTAACTTGAGCCGGACATTCCTTATTATCACAATAGATTGCAACTTCTTCTTCCGGTCTATATAGCTGAGAACCACATTCGGGACATACACTTGGGAGGATCGTCTTGGTTGAATTACTTGTTCGGGATTCAACGTCAACGGAAACAACTTTCGGAATTACATCTCCACCTTTTTCAATAATAACAACATCATTCTCACGAATATCTTTCCGTAAAATTTCATCGTAGTTATGCAAAGTAGCCCGGCTAATTGTTGATCCAGCAAGAAGAACCGGTTCAAGTTCAGCAACTGGTGTTAACGCGCCCGTGCGTCCAACTTGCCAGGTTATTTTAGTAAGTCTCGTCGTGGCTTGTTTCGCCTTGAATTTGAAAGCTACAGCCCATCTTGGAGATTTTGCTATGCTTCCAAGAATCTTTTGCTGTCTCAAGGAATTTACTTTTATTACAACTCCATCAATTTCATAGGGAAGTTCAGTTCGGTGATTTTCCCAGTAGCGGCAGAATTCTATTACTTCTTCAATCGATCCACATAGTTTGTAATTTTCGTTTACTCTAAAACCAAATTCTTTAAGAAGCTCAAGATTTTCAATCTGAGAATTTAGTTCAGATTTGTATGAGAACAAGTAATAGGTAAATATTTGAAGCGGGCGCTTTGCGACTAGCTTTGGATCTTGTAACTTAATAGTACCGGCGGAAGTATTACGCGGGTTGGCAAATGTTTTTTCACCCGATAGCTCTCGCTCCTCATTCCATTTTCGGAACGCTTCGGATTCCATGTAAATCTCGCCGCGAACTTCAATTTCATCTAAGTTAATAGTTAAATTTTGGGTAGGCTTTATAACAAGTGGAATTGAGCGGATTGTTTTCACATTTGCAGTTACATCTTCGCCGCTAGTACCATCTCCCCTAGTTGTTGCAACAGTATAAATTCCCTTTTCATAATGAATACTAACTGAAACACCATCTATCTTTAATTCACATACATATTCAATTTTCTCACCTTTAGGCAAACCATCATTCACCCGCCTATTAAAATCTACTAGTTCTTCTTCACTATACGTGTTCCCCAAACTTAGCATTGGTGTTTTATGCGCAATTGTTTTAAAATCTTTAACTAGATCGGAACCAACGCGTTGAGTTGGAGAATCTGAACTGACTAGAGATGGATTTTCTTTTTCTAAATCGGATAGTTTTTTAAATAACTGATCGTATTCATAATCACTAATTATAGGATTATTGAGAACAAAATAATTGTGATCATGTTCTCTGATCAGAGAGCGTAGCTCTTCAATTTCTTTAAGGGGATTTTTTTTCATTACGAGGAATTGTTAAATAACGAATTGTATCTGGTGTTATCGTAATATTTCTAATCTCGCCTAACTTACCAACATTGTTTACCGGTTTTTCGTTAAGGAAAAGTTTTACAAGACCCGCATTCCCGATGCTAATTCCAAATTGCTTCAAAGCCTTAAATTTAATTTCGCCACTATTTTTAAGAATGCCTTGCTGCTTTATTTTCCCATCACAAAGAACTTTAATCCAAACTTGTCCGCTATTCTGGACTGATAATCTAAGACTATCAGATACCACCGGTGCTGGTATTGTGTCTTGAACTGGTAATTGTTCCGGTTGCTTCACTTCAAATCTACTTGCAGTTTCTGAAGAATTTTGTTCCGACAAATCAGCAATTATTTCCGGCGATGATTCATAAAAAAATGCAAAATAAAAGACCAATGCAGCAACAATCAAAACAGCCGCACCCATTATTATGTTCAGATTAGTTGCAATAAAAGATTTTGGTGCTTCAGTTGCTGCCGGGGCACTTGAATCTTGTACAGAATCAAATTGAGTAGTCGGCGAAGAGATAATCTTTTCCGGAATTAACTCTTCATGAGGCTTTGTAGTTTCATTTACAACTGGCTTAGAAATTTGTTCTTTAGTAACAAGAGCTTTTTCCTGTTGGCCAGTCTTGGCATAATCAAATTTTTGAATTGTCTCTTTTGGATTTAAATCGATAGTTTGCGCAAATTCCTTAATAAAGGCTCGCACATATAATTCTGGAAGAATTTCGAAATCGCCATTTTCAATTGCACTTAAAAACTTCGGATCAATTTTAGTACGAGAAGAAATTTGGAGAATACTAAGTCCTTTTGCTTCTCGTGCAAGTCTAAGTTCTTCTGCAAACTTTAATAATGCTTCAGACGCCATATATTCATCTTAATTGTTTCTAATAAGTTTTGCAGCAAAAGCTCCATCTACTCCATGAACATGAGGCAATGTAGCTACGCATCCATTTGAATCAACAACTTCTTTAGGTAGCTGATCGCCAGCGTTTACTAGACTAAAATTCGAATGTTCGTTTAAAAACTTTGCAATCAAATCAAAATTTTCTTCCGGCTCAATAGTACAAGTACTATAGACAACAAATCCGCCAAGCTTAACTAACGAAGCGCCCTTTTGTAGTAAATCGTATTGAATATTAACGATTTTTCTAATGTCGCCCAAATCTCTTTTCCATTTCAGATCGGGCTTTTTAGTTAACGTTCCTAAACCGCTGCAAGGTGCATCAATTAAAACTCTGTCAAATCCGGCTTCATCTTCATATTCCATCGCATCAATAATTTTAGTAGTCACATTAGTAACTTTTAGTCTATTTAGATTCTTTTCTAAAATTTTCAACCGGCTTTCAAATTTATCTAGGGCAACTATCTCGCCGGAATTATTCATTTCGTCAGCAATGAAAGCTGTTTTGCCACCGGGTGCAGCACACAAATCCAAAACACGCATTCCGGGTGCAACACTTAATAATTTGATTGGAAAGCCAGTACTCTCGTCTTGTACAGTAAAATATCCTTTCCCAAAATATTCCCAATCCGTAATATTTGAAAGAGAATTCATCCTAATAAACTCTTTCAAATACTTCCCATCAGAAAACTTCAATTCAACGGAATTAAGAAGCGACCTCATTTCATCAGCATTAGTAACAAGGTTATTAATTCTAATATTCAAAGTTGGTTTATTATTATTAGACAAAAGAAGTTTCTCAACTTCTTCTCTTCCAAATCTCTGAAGCCATCTTCTAACCAACCAAGTTGGATGCGAAAAGTAAGCGCTTAAATAATTATTTATGTCTTCATCGGGATTTGGATATCTGATGCTCTCTTTATTTCGAATTATGTTTCTAAGGATTGCGTTTGTTAAATCAGCAGCGGCTTGTCCTTGAAGTTTTTTCACAAAATCAACCGCTTCATTTACTGCAGCGTAATCCGGGACTTTATCTAAAAATAAAATTTGATATAAGGCAACACGAAGTGCATTCTTAACATTTGGAATAGCTTTAGAAAATTGTCCTTTATAAAATCCGGTTAGAATCCAATCAATTCTACCTTGCCAGCGAGTTACGCCGTGAACAATTTCAAATAGTAGAGCTTTATCGGCTCCAATTAGATTTGAATTTTTTATTTCAATTTCGAGAAGTTTATCAAGGTAGGCATCAGTTCTATCAATGCGATTTAAGATTTTTACTGCTAAACCTCTTACGCCTTGATAGAGATTTAGACCGGTACTTTCGTTAGTTTCTTCCATTTCATTCAGTATTTAAAGGTGCGTTATAAGTCTGCTATTTAAAAAGCAAAAGGGCTGTACAACAGCCCTGCTCTACGTACATAAAAGAAAATTAAGCTTCTTTCTTTCCATATTTTTTCTTGAATCTCTCAACACGACCTGTCGAATCCAACATTTTTTGTTTACCGGTAAAGAATGGATGACATGCTGAACAAATTTCAAGTTTGATGCTACTTACTGTAGAACGGGTAATAAATGTATTTCCGCATACACACGTAACTTCGCATTTCTTATAGCTTGGATGAATTCCTGCTTTCATTTTAATACCACTTCCTTAAAATTTTGGGTTGAAATTTACTTATGATGCGCCAATTTTCCAAATCAAAAGCCTTTAAAAAGCTTTTATTTAATGGCTTTTTTCAACGAATCTGCCTTTAATTGAGCTTTTTTCAAAGAATCGAGCTCGGCACGGAATTTTTCGATCGTCTTCTTGTCTAACTTGTTTTCAATTCTAAAACCATCAACCATCGGTTCATCGCCGCTATTTACAATGCTGCTTCGGGCTGATGGGTTCTGATTCGAATTAGCTCCGGAAATGTAATCGTCTACCGATACCGATCTTCTCTGATTTAGAGGAAATGTTCTTTTACCGGGAAGTTGGGTTTGAGCAATATTTGAATTTGATTCAACACTCTTTTTAATAGAAGATTTTTTATCGTCTGTGCTAAATAGAGATTCAAATTTCTTGTCGGAAGATTTTCCAGCTAAGGCTTGCGAATCAATAAGTTGTTTCTGATTGACGATTTGTGTTGGTATTTCTTCTCTTTGCGGATAGAAAATGAAGAATAAAAGCACGGATGCCATAACAGCCGCTGAAGGGGCCAGAAATTTAAACCAGTTAAATGCTGGTCTCGAATCTCTAATTTCACCAAAACTTTTGTTTTGAATTCTCGTCATAAGATTGAATTCAAAATTATCCGGTGCTTCAATCTTGGGAAGCGTTTTTAAATCTGAAACAAGTTTGGAAAATTTTTCTTCTTCGTTTTTGTAAAATTCGCTCATAAGCTACTCTTTATAAATGTTCTTAAGTAGTTTCTGTAATTGTATTCTTCCCCTATTAATCCTCGATTTAACAGTACCAATTGCTAAGCCGGTTATTTCCGCAATCTCTTCATAAGATAAATCCTGAATATCTCTCAAGATTACAACTTCTCTGTAGACCGGTTTAACTTTCAATAGAGCTTTCTGAATAATTTCATTTCTGATCTCACTGTCAGCAGCTCTATCGGGTGCAAGGAACATCTTATCTTCAATTTGAGGAGACTTTTCATCATCAGAATTATCAATTGAAAATATCACCCTTCTTTTTCTTCTCTTGAGTTCATTCTTAGCCAGATTAGCGGCTATTGTATAAATCCAAGTCGAAAATTTTGCAAAAGAACGATATGAATCTTTGTTTAGGTAAAACTTGATCATGGTCTCTTGAACCACATCGGTACAAACATCTCGATCACCAACGAATCTGTAAACAAAATTCATTAGAGGATCTTTGTAACGCTTCACCAATATTTCATATGCCTCGAGCGTGTTTTCATCCTGATAAATCTTAATCAGTTCTTCATCACTCAAATCAGAAAGGCGTTTAGTCAAAATGGTTCTACCCGTAAATGGTTAAAAAAGTTTCAATTTTTGCGAGCAATTTTACCCATATAATGGTTGAATTGCAACGAACTCAATAGTCAAATGGTGAAGATGCAACCTCACCCAAAATTTCAGCTATAAGAATCTGGAGAACGGTTTTCTTATCAGCTCCGGTAGTTTTTATAGCCAGATCCGCATTTAACAATGCTTTGGAAGCATTATGAAGCCGGTCGTCAGTCATAAAAAAAGTGGCTTTTTTGCAATTCAAATAATAATAGTAGCTAACTCCGGCTAATCTGGCTCCTTCATTTTCGCCAATTCTCTGACGCGATAAATCCAAAACTTGAGCTACCGTCATAATAAACTTTGCCACCATATTTACAATAAAAACCATCTCCACACCGGAATCGATAAGATTATAGCCAATTTCAAGAGATTTTGCTTTATCGCCGGAGCCCAATACTCCTAGAAAATCAAAAATTGTATATTCCTTTGTAGGGGATGACAGCTTAATCAGTTCTTCAATTGTAAGTATTTTTCCGGACTGAGAATAGTCCAAGAATTTTTGAAGTTGCATTTCAAGCAAAGCCTTGTTCTCTCCTACTACTTCGATTACTGCTTTAGCATGATCAACCGGCAAATCCAAATTTTTCTTTTTAGCAATTTGAACGAACCAATTTGTAAGTTCATTGCCGGAAACCGGTTTAGCTTCAAACAAGTATTTCCTATCAATAAGCAGATTATACGGTTCTTTAGTACCATCACTTACAGTTCCGTTCTGTATTAGAACAAGTACAGTAAAAGCAGCTGGACTTTTAACATATCCGCTTAAACTCTTTTTGTCGTTAAGCTTTTCAAAGTTTTTGAGTACAATGAATTTTTTATCACCACCAAAAGGAAAAGAAAGAGCCTGATCTAATATTTGAGTCAACTCGATAGATTTTTCTGCAGAAAAAATTTCTCTATCAAAATCGGAGCCTAATAATGGAGAAACAACTTTCTCAATACCTTCTACTGCTTGCTCAATCGAATAACTGTCTTCTCCGCACAAAAAATAAATAGGTAGCAGCGTTTCTTTTGTTAGAAACTTAGTAATCTGAGATAGCTGCTGAAAAACTTGTTTAGCCATTTTTAATGTAATTCTCTATCGTATTCTTTTTTCAATAGTGATTTTTTGGATAATTACCGGCTTAACTGGTTTTTCCATTCTATCGGTTTCAACGTTACCAATTTCGATAACTACATCCATTCCATCAATCACTTTACCAAAAAGCGTATGTTTACCATCCAGCCAAGGAGTTGCTGCAGTTGTAATAAAAAACTGACTCGTATTTGTATGAGGGCCCCGGTTAGCCATAGAAACAGTACCAGCTGTGTTATGCTTCAATGAAGTTGGGCATTCATCCTCAAACTCTTTGCCGAAGTAACTTCTACCGGCAGTTCCGGTTGCAGTAGAATCTCCGGTTTGTATCATAAAATTTCTTACAATTCTGTGGAATGTAAGCTTATTATAATACCCTTGAAGTGTTAGCCCAATGAAATTTTCTACTGCTTTTGGAGTTTCAGCCGGATACATCTCAAAACTTATTTTGCCGTGATTAGTATATATCGTAGAAACTAATTGTTCTCTGTTCTGCAACTGCATAATATCAGAAATCTTCTTTCCGCTCTTAACTTCCTTTTCAATATCAACAGTTTTATATTGATCACCGCAAGCGGAAAGCAAAACAACAGAAAGTAAAAACAAAAGTAGTCGAATCCTCATAATGACACCTATTGGTTTATTACTCCATTAGCTAATAAAACAATAATTATTATACCAACAACAATTCTATATACGATAAACAGCAGCATAGATTTTGTTTTGAGATACCTCAATAAGAATTCTATAGACAGATAACCAACAACAGCAGAAACAATAGTTGCGACAATTAAGGCAACAAAGCCGGTTTGATCAATATACTTTGCTGCTTGATAAAACTGAAGAAGTCCGCTTGCTGCAACTGCCGGGATACTCATTAAAAATGAAAATCTTGCAGCAGTTTCTCGATCAAAGCCGAGGAATAAGCCAGCAGTAATCGTTGTTCCGGACCGTGACGAGCCCGGGATTAGAGCGATGGCTTGAGCGAATCCAATTAATAAAGCATCCATCCAATTTATATTTTCATTCTTACGATTCAACTTACCAATTCGTTCGGCAAAAGCTAGAATCAACGCAAGCACTATCAAACTTATTGCGATTACATAAAGATTCTTTGTAAAAACTCCTTCAATAATATCTTTGAATCCGAGTCCGATGACAACAACCGGTAAGGTAGCAATTACAAGATACCAACCCATTTTTGCATGCATCGACTGGTCTTTAAATTTAACTCTGTTAAACCAGTTGTCACGGAGAAAATCTCTAATAATAGAAATTATATCTCTCCAGAAATAAACAAAAACAGCAAGCAATGTTCCCAATTGAATCACTGCAATAAATGAAGTCCACTTCTGCGGATTCTGATCCGAAATCAAGTTCATTAATTTTCCGGCAACTGTAAGATGACCGGTACTACTGATCGGTAAAAATTCTGTCAATCCTTGGATAATCCCCAGTACGATAGCTTCGACTAGATTCACTAGAGTCTCCTAAAAAGTAAAAGTAACACCTAAATAAATACCAAACGAAATTGAATTAAGGTTTAGCCTATCCCCGGTTGATCTGTTCACAATATATTGATCTCCATTTGCAACATCTCCGGTAGCATCATATCTAATATTTCCACCAATCAATGCATAAAAATGATCGGCAAGCATCGTGTTCCCTTCAGCTTTAGCAACCAGACCAAATCCACTTGCTGTATACTTTGTATCGACTATGATTCTTTCGTTTAGCACAACCGCACGGTAACCTAATCCGCCGCCAAATTTAAATTGATAACCGGCTCCCGGAACTATGTAATAGGCCATTAAAGATGGTCGATGTACGCTGTAGGAAATTTCATAAAGTCCGCCTACTCCGTTGTACGAATCCAATTGCAAATTATATTCTAAACCAAGAGCAAATGATTTGGAAAGCTTATAATCACCTTCAGCGGTAAATGAAACTGCGCTCTTAAATGATGATATTTGATTATTCGCCGTACTAAAATTCATATTAATATAATCTTTATAGACCGGCATCGATTTGAAATCTAATCCCATTGACGCACTAACATCCCACTGAGCGAATAATTTTACTGAACTAAGAAGCATCAAACTGAGTAGAATTTTATTTTTCATTTAGAATCCGTATTAGATGATTTTAGAACTGAAAGAAAAGTTTCTTTTGGCAATCCTTGTTTTGCGCGTTGCAGATTAAGATAAAAGAGAATAAGAACCGACGAAACAAGGAAAGCAACATAACTAATAAAATGTGTAAGAATAGCATAAGCCCCGCTGCTGTCGGCATCAAAGCCATAGACTTTGGTAAGTACAAATATTGCTAAAACATGATAAGAGCCTAGTCCGCCGGGAGTTGGTATTAGTGAGCCAAACGAACTTATTGTCATTACGATCCATGCGGCTGCAAAATTTACATCTGCGGCATCATGCATATCGAGCATGAAAAAACCGACATATGTATTTAGCGCATATAAAAGCATGATTGCTAGCGAACCCAAAAGAATTCCAAATACATGCCGCCAGTTCTTAATGCTGGAGAAACCTTCAATGAGAGTTTCAAAAAGAGATTTTAGTTTTTCGGAAAACTTTACGCTAATCTTAGCTGAAAGCTTAACAAGTATTGTAGCAAATCCCCTTTGGAATTTTACAAGCAGCAGTACAATAACAACTGCGAAAAAAATAAAACCGAATCCGGTAACCAGCAATGTTTGAAGCCAAGGAATTTCTTCGTATAAATTTCCGGAATAAACTGAAACACTAACCAAAGAAGCAAAAGCAAAAAATGTAACATCAATAATTCTTTCTACTACGATAGTGCCAATTACTGTAGTTCTGGAAATATTTTCCCACTTCCCTAAAAATAAACCGCGATACACTTCGCCCAATCTCGGAATTATACAGCTCACACCGTAGCTAACCATTACCGAACCGAAAAGATGATTTTTAGAAATATCCGGTTTAACAGAATCAAGCATAAATTTCCATCTCCATGCCCGGGCATAGTGTGAAGCAAAAAAAACAATCAGATATAAAATGATTGCAAAAAATGAAGTGTTGCGAATGATAGAAAAAGCGCGGCTAAGATCTACTTTTTGAAATGCTACGTAAAGAAACAGCAAGCTGATCGCTACTGTTAAGAGTACTCCAAAAATCTTAACTGGGGAACTGTTATTTGATCTAGCGGAGGTCAATAACTTTCGTCCCCTTGGGAGCGTTAAATGTAAAAACTTGGCTAGCTAATTCTTGATTAACTTTTACATCTCTAAAAGCAAAAGAATATTTCATATCACCCACATCAACCAATTCCATCTTGGAGATAAGATTGTCGAGACTCTTCCAAATTCGAACAAGCTTGAATTGCAAATCATTATCCTTTGGAACTAGTTCCAAAATAAATTCAGAGCCATTGGTCGGGTCTTTTACCATCTTTGTTTTGCATAAAGGAGGATAATCAAAAATGAATTTTTCTAATGAAAACGATGTAGGATCATCATTGAGATAACTTACGACAACCCGATTAAATTTTTTATCGTAATTCCAAATGGTTTCGCCATTGGAAACTATAGTCTGATTTTTCAGCTCTACTACAAATTTGTTTTTTCTTTTATAAGAAAATTTTCCGTTAACTTTTCCTTGCTCGCCGCCGGACGGTGCATATAAACTTTGTGAAAAGTTAGCGGTGAAATTTTCAATTGAGTTAAATTTATTCTGAATTTTCTTGATTGTTTCTTTTGCCGATTGAGCATTCAGCAAAACAATCGAAAGAAAAAAAATAAACACTATCCTTGTTTTCATTTATAATGATCTCAAAATAGTTTCTAATTGTTCTTCACTTTCTACAATTACTTCGCGGGCTTTGCTTCCTTCCGAAGGACCGACAACACCGGCTTCTTCCAGTTGATCTACAATTCTAGCCGCTCTTGAATATCCCAATTTTAATCTTCTCTGAAGAAGAGATACAGAACCTTGTTGATGACGCACAATTACTCTTGCCGCTTCTTCAAACATTGGATCTAGATCAGCAAGAAAACCGCCCGCCGTTTCTTTTTTCTTTTCATAAAGAGAGGGCAAAAAGTAACGTTTAGAATATCCTTTCTGAACGTAAATGAAATTTGTGATCTTTTCAACTTCTTCTGTGGATATAAACGCGTTTTGAATACGAATAGGCTTAGGCAATCCCGGAGGTAAAAACAACATATCGCCGGCGCCAAGCAATTGTTCGGCTCCGTTCATATCCAGAATTGTTCTTGAATCTATCTTAGATGCAACTTGGTAAGCAGCACGTGCGCTAAAGTTTGCTTTGATAACACCGGTTATAACATTCACAGATGGGCGTTGAGTAGCAAGTATTAAATGAATTCCAACTGCACGAGCTAATTGAGCTAAGCGTGCAATCGGCTCTTCAACTTCTTTTCCGGAAGTAATCATTAAATCTGCTAACTCATCTATAACAACAACAATGTATGGCATCTTGTGATGTTTCATCTCGTCGGTATCTTTCAAACGAGTTTTTGGATTAGCCATCTTCGTGTTGTAATCAACAATATTTCTTACTCCGGCTTTAGCAAGCTTATCGTAGCGCTTCTCCATTTCATATTCCACTGCTTTAAGTGCAAGAAGTGCATACTGGGGATTAGTAATAATTTCTTCTTCAAGGTCAGGCGAAACTGCTAAAAAATGCTTATTAAGTTTTTTGTAGAATGAAAGCTCGATTTTCTTCGGATCTACGATAACAAATTTCACATCTGAAGGATGCTTTGCGTAAAGCAAGCTGCAGAGAACCATATTAATACCAACGCTTTTTCCGGAACCGGTTGCACCGGCAATTAACATGTGCGGCATCTTTGCTAAATCAGTAATATATACATCGCCCGAAATTGTTTTCCCGAATGCTAATGGAAGTTCAGCTTTTGAATCTTTCAATTTTGAAAGAACAGAGCGTGCTCTAACCATTATTGCTTTTGCGTTTGGAATTTCTACACCGATAGCACTTTTGCCCGGAATTGGTGCGATAATTCTAATGCCGCGCGCAGCTAAAGCAAGAGCAATATCATTTTCGAGAGATACTATTCTGCTAATCTTTACACCCGGTGCCGGAACAATTTCATACAGTGTGACAACCGGTCCGGGAGTAACAGTAATATCTTCAATCAAAATATCAAACAGAGCTAATTTCTCTTTTAGAAGTTCTGCGTTACGCTTCAATTCACTTTCCGCTACAACAATCTCTTCACCCTCAGGCTGAGAAAGCAAATCCAACTTTGGAGTTACGTAATCAATTTGTTCTTCCCACTGATTAGGAAGTGAAGCTTCTGCGACTTTATCAATTACCGGATCGGAACCATCATCTTCAACCGGAGCTTTCTTTTGTTCAGACTTTTTCTTTGAAAATTCAGCTGGTTTATTTAAATCAGCATCCAATATTTTTTCCGGCTGATCTTTCTTCACAATAGTAATTTTTGTTTCCGGTTCAACAGGCATTACTTCTTCTGCATTAACTTCTTTATCAACTTTACTTTTGAACAATCGTTTCAATTTTCCATCTTCGCGAAGATTTTTAATTTTGTCTAAGTTCTCTTCGGTTTTAGGAACTACCTTTTCTACCTTCTCTTCTGTCTCATCCTCTTCGTTCTTTAATAGCTTTTTCAGAAAATCAAGAATGGAACCGAATTGAAAATCGAAAGCAACAATCAGTGTTATTAAAATTGCGGTTGATAAGACAATAATGCTGCCTAAGCCGCCAAGCAATCTTCCAATCAAGGTTCCGAGAAACAACCCAATTTTGCCGGATAGTTCATACACATCCGAGAACAACGCGATTTCCGGAACTGATTGAAGCATTCCGAAAAATGTTGTAATTAAAACTGTAATGATTATTAAAAAATTTGAAATGTAAAGAGGAAGTCGAATTGCTTTTTCTTTCTTTAGAATTGTGTAACCCCAAATGAACATTATCACTGGAAAGATTAGCGAGAAATAGCCAAAAGTAGAACGAATAAAGAAGTGGGAAACGTATGAACCAAAAATTCCGAGCCAATTGTGAGTTGTAGCAGCGTTTTCTTTTAGATCCGGATTATCGCTTAATACGCCAAACTGGTCTGTGAATTTATAAGAGAAATAAGATTCATCGTAACGGGAATAAGACAGTATGCTGAGAAAAATAAGCAAGGCAAACACAATTAAGAAAATCCCGAGAATCTTTGTCTTCTTCTCGGGAGAGACTACAAAAAAATTTTCTCCAATAGCCGGAGTCGGTTCTTTTGGTTTTACTTTTTTTGCCATCTTAAGAAGTTATAGCTTCAGTTTGAATTCCCGGTACATCAAGTTTCTTAAGCGAGCCGGATACAAAATAAGGGACAACATCTGTAGTGCCATAAAGAGAGCAGACTTTCAAATCGGGTCCAAAGCCATTTTCTACCAGCAATTTTCCATGTTCTGTTTCTTTAAGCATTTTCAAAATATTCTTAGCCAAGGATTTATTCAGAATCATACTTGCTCTACCGCCATCGCCAATTTCCACTTCATCATTAAGCAAAAGAATTTCGGAAACAAGTTTACCGGCACAGACAGTATCTTCCAAATTGAAATTACCGTTAGAACCGGCACAGAGAATTTCTACATCTTTATTAAGCTGTACCAAGTGTCTGGCAACAGCGGGTAAGTTCATAAAACAAGCTACAAACAGATTTTCAGAAAATTTTGCTTTTACAATTGCTTTCGATCCGTTCGTTGTATAATGTATAATAGATTTTCCATTAACAATTTCTTGTGTGAATTCAAGCGGTGAATTGCCAAGAACAAATCCTTCAATTTTCTTTGTGTTTCTTTCACCACATAAAAGTGTTTGACCGCTAAATGCATTACCGGAAACTTTCATTGCAAAATCCACAGTATTAACCGGTATTACTTCTTTTGCACCGTTTGCTAATGCAGTAACAATAACAGTCGACGCACGAAGTACATCAATAGCTACGGTCGTTTTCCCGGTAAAGTAAAGTTCGTCTAAGTGTTGATTGGAATAATGGACGTTTATTTTCATTTCTATTTCTTAACAAATGGTAGTTTAGTTATTTGTGCTTCAACTTCTTTACCTCTTATGAAGAAGTTGATTTTGTTTCCTTCTTTGGCAAATTCAGCATCTACATAACCAAGTGCAATAGCTTTATCTAAAATTGGACTAACAGTTCCGCTTGTAATATGACCAACTTTATTTCCGTCAACAGTTAAATCATATCCGTGACGCGGGAAAGTTCTTTCCTCTGAAACCATAGCAACTAACTTTCTCTTAGGTCCCATCTCTTTAGTAGTAACTAATACATTTTTACCTATGAAAGATGGTTTCTTTAGTTTAGTTATCCAGCCAAGTCCAGCTTCAATTGGATTTGTTGTTTGGTCGATATCATTTCCATATAAGCAGAAACCCATTTCCAGACGCAATGAATCTCTAGCGCCTAAGCCCACGGGCTGAATACCTAAATCTTTACCAGCTTCAAATATTGCATTCCATACTTTTTCCGCAACTGCCTCATCACCTTTGAAATAAAGCTCATAGCCAAGTTCTCCGGTATAACCGGTTCTAGAAAGAATCATTTCAACACCGGCAACAGACGCGTGGAAGAAATGATAGTATTCCAAATCGAGAGGTTTGTTGCAAATTTTTTGAAGAGTAGCTTTCGAGTTTGGACCTTGAACTGCAAGCAATGAAAATTCATCACTCTCATTAACTAATTCAACACCAAAAGAATTGTTTTTGTTCATCCATGCAAAATCTTTATCTAGATTGGATGCGTTTACAACAAGCATAAATTCTTTTTCGCTAATTCTGTAAACAAGTAAATCGTCAACAATTCCGCCATCTTCATAACACATTGCAGAGTATTGAACACGTCCGTCAGTTAATATTGAGGCGTCGTTAACAGTAATATTATTAACAAAATCCAAAGCCCTTTCCCCACGGACAAAAACTTCACCCATGTGAGAAACATCGAACACGCCTACAGTTGTTCTAACAACTTTGTGTTCTGCAATAATAGATGAGTATTGAATAGGCATCTTGTAACCGGCAAAATCTACAATCTTTGCACCAAGTTTTTCGTGAATCGAATAAAAGGTTGTCTTTTTCATAATTCTTATTGGTTTAGTTTTTTCCAGTCGCTCAAAAATTTATCGAGACCGATATCTGTGAGCGGATGTTTAAATAATTTATCTATTACATCAAAAGGCATTGTACAAACATGGGCGCCCATCATTGCAGCATCTACAACATGCAACGGATGGCGTACGCTTGCTACAAGCACTTCCGTGGTGTATCCATAATTTTTGTAGATAGTAACTATCTGACGAATTAATTCCATTCCATTCGTACTGATATCATCCAAGCGTCCAACAAAAGGAGAAATATAAGTTGCACCGGCTTTTGCGGCCAACAAAGCTTGTGTTGGGGAAAAACACAATGTTACATTTGTCTTAATTCCCATACCGCTCAAAGTCTTTACAGCTTTAATTCCTTCTTTAATTAGAGGAACTTTGATGACAATATTTTTATGAATTTGGGAAAGTTCATCAGCCTCTTTAAGAATTCCTTCGTAATCAGTAGAAACAACTTCGGCACTAATCGGTCCATCAACAATTGCAATAATTTCGTTGAGAAGTTCGAGAAAATTCTTCCCCTCTTTTGCAACAAGTGAAGGATTTGTTGTTACGCCGTCAAGAAGTCCCATTGCAGCAGCTTCTTTAATTTGAGCAATATTTGCTGTATCTATAAAAAATTTCATCTCAAATTCCCTTCTTTGTTACGATAAAATTAATAAAAAATGCTAACAAATTTTTTCTACTCCGGCTCAAAGTGTGCTTAGGCAACATCATCAGTTATTTCTTCACCGGTCTTTGTCGAAATAAAATGAAACTTAGATGGACTCACTCTTTCTTCTTCAACTAATTTAATTCGTACAAAGTATTTCAATTGAAGTTTGTTTATAGTTGATATTAATCCCATTCTCATTTTTTCGCCTAGCGAAGGATGTACGCGCAAAGTAAGCGATTTAACTTTTCCTTGAATTTTGTAACGTTTCAGCCAGCGTTCAATTTCATGAATCAAGTTTGATTTCTTTGTCTGTAATCCAGTACCTAGGCAATAAGGACAAACTTCATTCATCGACTGAATAATATTTTCGCGAACACGCTCGCGTGTAATTTGCATCAAGCCGAATTCAGTCATCGGAAGCAAAGCTGTTTTAGCTCTATCCTTCTTAAACTCTTTCTTCAGCTCATCGTAAATTTTCTTGCGGTTCTTTTCATCTTCAAGATCGATAAAGTCAACCACAATCAAACCGCCGATATCACGCAAACGTAATTGTCTAGCAATTTCGCGGGAAGCTTCTAAATCTGTTTTAAGAGAATTTAGCTCTTGCTCTTTCTTAGCAGCATAGCGTCCGCTATTTACATCAATAACAACCATAGCTTCAGTGTGATCAATAACAATGTGTCCGCCAGCCGGTAAAGGAACTTTGCGTCCCATCAAAGATTTTATTTGTTCATCAATGCGGAAAGTCTCAAATATCGGCGCATCACCCTTATATAGTTCAATTCTCTCCATCAATGCCGGCTGAATGAACTGAAGATAAGTCCTAATTTCCTTCCAAAGCTTTTTGGAATCGACAAAAACTTTTGAAACGTCCGGAGTAAACAAATCTCTGATAACAGAAATTGTTGTACTTAAATCTTTGTACAATACTGCCGGCGGTTCAACTTTTTTAGCTTCAGCTTGAATGTCTTGCCAAATTTTCACAAGATACTTCAAATCGCCGCTGAGCGATTCATCACTCTGATCTTTTGCAGCTGTGCGAATAATTAATCCGCAATCGCGAGGCAAAATACCGCGAGCAATTCTTCTTAATCTCTTTCTTTCTCGAAAATCGACAATCTTCTTGGAAACACCAATCTTGTTATCCAAAGGAAGAAGCACACAAAATCTTCCCGGGATTGAAATTGATGAAGTTACTCTAACACCTTTATCCTTAACAGGTTCTTTGATAATCTGAATTAGAATATCTTCCCCTTTATGAAGGCGTGTAGTTGGTTTTTCTCTTTGCTCAAATTCCTTAGCATGAACCGGCTTAGCAATTTCCAAAGTTGAATTTGGAGAAACTTCTTCTTTTACTTCTTTCTGCTCTACCGGCACTACATCATCGTCATCATCGTTATCATCGTCAAAAATTCCTTGCAAAGCTTCGGTACGTTCTCCAATATCCGAGAAGTGTAGGAATGCATCATGCTTCATTCCAATATCTATAAATGCTGCGCGAATTCCGGGTAATACTCTGGCAACTCTGCCGTAATAAACATCGCCAACCATCCTTTGCTTTTCCGGATGATCGACAAAAAAATCGACCAAATTTCCATCTTCAGTAATCGCAACGCGATTTTGTGAAGATGAAGAATTAATAATTATTTCTTTATTCATTGTAAAACCTTATATGTCTTAACTCTGTGCCGGAGTTGTATCTTCGGTCAGCCAGAAAAGAACTTTTTTCTTAAACCTATTTATTACATCAACTTTATCACTTTCGCCATACTCTCCGCTTATAATTTTAGCAGAGTGATCATTAATTAATTCGCGAAGTGAATCAAAATTTCTTAATCTAAAAACTTTTTCTAAAAGATAATTGATTCCGGGATAATCTTTTAGATACCAAACAGTTTGCTTCTTTGCTCTATCAAGAGCTACTACTTCTCCAAACTCAAACTCTAAACTATTTATATGTTTTAGTAACACTTCCCTAACAACTTTAATATCCGGCATTCCCGGGTCATTTCCCGTTTCTACAAATTTATTGTAGCGGGAAAAAATAAACGGATTACCAAGCGCACCGCGAGCAACCATAACGGAATCACATCCGGTTTCATCAATCATCTTTTTAATGTCTTCCGGAAAAAATACAGAGCCGTTACCTACAATCGGAATACTTACAGTCTCTTTAACTTTAGCAATCCAGCTCCAATCTGGTTCGGTTTCATATTTATCGTTTCGTGCGCGTCCGTGAACAAAAACCAAAGCACCTCCGCTGTCTTCAACAGCTTTGGCTGTATCAAAAATATTAATGTGACTTCTATCTTTCCCCAATCTCAGTTTTACCGAAATTGGAATACCGCCGGCGTTATCAACCATTTTACGGATAATAGTACCAATCGTTTTCGGATCATCAAGAAGTGCAGAACCCATATTGTTTGAAGTAACTTTATCAACCGAACAACCGGCATTAAGATCAATCATATCGGGTTTAAGCCGGGCAATTTCTTTTGTAGCTTCGCCAAGAATTGCCGGATTGTTGCCAAGAACTTGAACACCGATTGGCTTTTCGTTGCGGTTAAATGATAGTATTCGGAGTGATTCAAAGTTATTCTTTATTACCCCCTCGGCACTTACCATCTGGGTGAATGTAATGCCGGCACCTTCTGCTTTACAAATTTTTCTGAAAGATGAATCGGTAACCTCCGCCATAGGGGCGAGGAAAAGTTTTTGTCCAATATCAAGGTTACCAATTTTCATCAATCAACCATTTCGGCTTTTATAAAAAATGCTGAGTTGTTACTCAGCATTCTCTGTAATGTTCTCTTCTTTAACTTCTTCTTTAGATTCTTCTTTTTCCTTCAATAATACTTTTCTGGAAAGAGCGAATTTACCATTCTCTATGCTGAGCAATTTAACACGAACCATTTCACCTTCGGAAAGAACATCGCTAACTTTTGCGATCTTCTTTGTATCAACTTGCGAAATGTGAAGTAATCCTTGAATACCCGGCATAAATTCTACAAATGCGCCGAAGTCTTTAATGCTGACAACTTTTGCATTGTAAGTTTTGCCAATTTCCGGTTCAGACATCATCATTCTGATGTATTCTTTAGCTTCTTTAGCAAGCTTAGAATCCACACCAGCAATGTTAACTGTTCCATCTTCTTCAACACTGATTTCTACGCTATATTCTTTTTGGATTTTCTGGATAACTTTTCCGCCAGGTCCAATTAAAGCGCCAATCTTATCAACCGGAATCTTTGTTGAAAGAATGCTTGGAGCGTAGTTGGAAATATTTTCTCTCGCAGTAGAAATTGCTTCATTCATAATTCCAAGAATGTGCATTCTTCCTTCTTTAGCTTGAGCAAGTGCTGTTTCCATAATCTCGTAAGAGATTCCTTGAATCTTGATATCCATTTGTAAACCGGTAATACCTTCGGTACTTCCGGCAACTTTGAAATCCATATCTCCAAGATGATCTTCATTTCCAAGAATATCGGAAAGGATTGCGAACTTATCGCCTTCTTTAATCAAGCCCATTGCAATACCGGCAATTGCGCATTTAACCGGAACGCCACCATCCATCATCGCGAGTGAACCGGCGCAAACTGTTGCCATTGATGATGAGCCGTTTGATTCAAGAATATCCGAGTTGATGCGAACAGTATATGGGAATTTATCTTCCGGAGGAAGAATGTTTTTCAAAGAACGTTCTGCCAAGTTTCCGTGGCCAACTTCTCTTCTTCCAACACCAGAAAATCTTCCGGTTTCACCAACGCTGAACGGCGGAAAATTATAGTGAAGTAAAAATCTCTTCTTATACTCTTCTTGTAGGCCGTCAATCACTTGTTCATCTTGTTTTGTACCAAGAGTCAAAGTAGTTAAGCTTTGTGTTTCGCCGCGAGTGAATAATGCAGTTCCGTGAACGCGAGGAAGCAAGCCAAGTTCGCATGTGATCGGGCGAATTTGTTTTGTATTTCTTCCGTCAAGACGCATTCCTTCTTCTAAGATGCGTTTGCGCATTAAGTCTTTTTCCATATCGTGAAGAATTTGACCAATGACTTTTTCTTGTTCCGGATATTTTTCTACTAGAGCAGCGAGTACTTCATCACCTAAATCGTGATTAGCTTTTGATCTTTCTTCTTTAGCAAGAACTGAAGAAACAATTGCTTTATATTTTTCATAAGCAAGTGCGTTTACATCTGCAACAAGATTTTCATCCAAAGTTTTAACTGCTACTTCCATCTTTGGCTTGCCGCAAGCTTCGCGCAACTCTTTTTGTACTTCAATAATCTTCTTGATTTCCAAATGAGCAAATTTCAAAGCACCTAAAAGATCGCTTTCGCTAACTTCTTTAGATTCGCCTTCCACCATCATAATAGAAGTTTCTGTACCGGCAACAACTAATTCGATATCGCTGGCTTCAATTTCTTTAAATGTGGGATTGATAATGAATTCTCCGTTAACTCTGCCAACACGAACTTCGCCGATTGGTTCGAGGAACGGAATATCTGAAACTGCTAATGCTGCAGAAGCAGCACAAGCAGCAATAACATCCGGATCGTTTTCGCCATCAAAAGAATAAACGAAAGCTGCAACTTGTGTATCATTTCTATAATTATCATCGAACAAAGGGCGAATGGGACGATCAATCAAACGAGCGCTTAAAACTTCGCGGTCGCTTGGTTTACCTTCGCGCTTAAAAAATCCACCGGGAATTTTTCCAGCGGCAAATGCTTTTTCTCTGTATTCAACACTAAGAGGAAAGAAATCGAGATCTTCTCTGAGGCCACCGGCAACCGCAGTCACAAGAACCATCGTATCACCGTAACGAGCCATAATTGCTCCGTTAGCTTGTTTAGCTAACTTGCCCGTTTCTAAGATCAGCTTATGTTTGCCAATCAGTACTTCTTTGGTTACTACCATTTAAATGCCTCTTACTTTCTAATGTTCAATTCTTTAATTATAGAACGATATCTTTCAATATCCTTCTCAGCTATATAGCTTAATAATCTTTTTCTTTTACCAACCATCTGCAACAAACCGCGGCGTGAAGCGTGATCTTTTTTGTTCACTTCAAAGTGACTTGTTAATTGGTTGATTCTTGCTGTCAAGAGAGCCACCTGAACTTCAGCTTTTCCGCTGTCTTTTTCGTTGGCGCCATGTTTCTTGATGATATCAAGTTTCTCTTGTAATGATAACGACATTTTACTACTCCTTTATTTTGTTTTACGATGCAATTCCAGCCTTAACCGGAATTGATTAGTTGATTTATTTTTTATTTGATGAAGCGATTAACTCCGCTTCTTTTTTATCCAATTCAATTTGTTGAATCAAAGCATCCTTCGATTCAAATTTCTTTTCATCGCGGAGGCGTTTTACAAACTCCACTTTTATTTTCTCGCCATAAATATCGCGGTCAAAATCCAGTATGTACGCTTCTGGAACAAGCTCATGCTTATTCTCGAAAGTCGGACGATAGCCGATATTCATCACTCCATAATATGATTGACTTCCTAAAATACAGCGCACAACATAAACACCATTTTTCGGAATCGACTTCTTTGGATCATCAACTTGAACATTTGCAGTTGGAAATCCCAAAGTTCTTCCGCGCTGAGCGCCTTTAACAACTATTCCGCATATCGAATAAAATCTTCCGAGGAACAAATTCGCTTTATCTAACTGTCCATCGAAAAGGAAACTTCTAACCTTTGTACTGCTTATCGTTTCATTATTAAGTGTTTCTGCTGCAACAGCAGTAACACCAAAGCCAAACTTTGAACCAATTTCTCTTAACTTATTTTCATCGCCTAAGCGGTCTCTTCCAAACTTGTGGTCGTGACCAATAACCATGTGCGATGCGTTCAACTTTTCTACAACAAATTTTTGAATGAACTCTTCTGAAGTCAGCTGAGAAAATTCTCTGGTAAAATGAATTACCATCAAATTTTCAATTCCAGCTTCTTCAATTATCCACTTCTTCTCATCAAGAGAAGTGAGAATATTTACTTCCGAATTTTGAGCAAGCACCGATCTTGGATGAGGATCAAAAGTTACAACGAAACTCTCAGCATCGGTTTCAGCAGCAACTTTTTTAACTGTTTCCAAAATCTTTAGGTGGCCGCGGTGCAATCCATCAAAGGACCCAACCGTTACCACAGCACTTTTTGTTCTCTCTATTTCAGATCTATCTGAATAAACTTTCATTCAACTGTAATCGGGATAGTTGTGTATTTTTCCTTAAATTCATCAATAGTCAGTGCATCAGCAACATCAAATTCACCAACTTTAGTTCTTCGTAACTCTCGTAAGTAAGCACCGCATCCTAATATTTTGCCAAAGTCATTTGCAATCACTCTAATGTAGGTTCCTTTAGAACATGCTATTTCGAAATGCACATTAGGCAATTCAATCTTGGTTATATCAAAGCTCGAAATGAAAATCTGTTTCGGCTCACGCACTATCTCAATCCCTTTACGCGCCATATGATAAAGAGCTTTGCCTTCTTTCTTAATGGCTGAAAACATTGGAGGAATTTGCAATTGTTCACCAAGGAACTGTTTGCTTGCACTAAAAATCATTTCCTCGGTAATTCCTTCAAATCCTTTTTCCGAATCATAGAACGTTTCCATATCGTAAGAAGGTGTAGTTCTGCCAAGAGAAATAATTCCGGTATAAGTTTTCTCAACAGTTAATAGTTGAGTAATCTCTTTGGTTTTTCTTCCAGTGCAAACTATAACAAGTCCGGTTGCCATTGGATCCAAAGTGCCGGCATGACCAACCTTTTTTACTCCGGTAGCTTTTCTTACTTTGTACACTATATCAAAGGACGATTTTATTAACTGCTTATCAATCAAGACCACTTCACCGCTTTCAAATTGCGGCTCGTAATCACTCGTCGTTTTTCTTGTTATCATTTTCGTGAATCTTCTTGAACAAATCTTCCATCTTTTCAACATAGTCCAGAGTATCATCAATGAAAAACACAAGGTCCGGAACAAAACGCAGAGTCATTTTATGAGCAAGCTCGCTGCGTATTACTCCCTTCATTTCAGTAACGATTTCTAAAACTTCATCGCGTAATTCTTTTTCGTAAACAGAGAGATAAATCTTAGCTTGCTTCAAATCCGGACTAACTTTAACGCTAGTTACAGTGATTAGTCTGAATCTTGGATCTTGCACTTTCTGTAGCAAGATTAAGCTTATCTCATCTTTTATTTGATTTGCAACTTTTTGCTTCCTAAACGTAGGCATTATTCTAACTTCTTCTTTGTCTCAATAAGTTTATATGTTTCTATAATATCGCCAACTTTTATATCGTTAAAATTGTTAATGCCAACACCGCACTCAAATCCACGTTCAACTTCTTTAACATCATCTTTGAAGCGCTTAAGTGAGGAGAATTCTCCTTCGTAAATCGCAATTCCATCTCTGAACAAACGGAGTTTATGTTTGCGGTCAACTTTGCCCTCAGTAACATAGCAACCGGCAATTGTACCAATTTTCGGTACTTTGAAAATGTCGCGGACTTCAATAGTAGCAACGTTTTCTTCGCTAACAACCGGCGAAAGCATTCCTTCGAGTGCAGATTTAACTTCTGCAATTGCATCGTAGATAATGTTGTAAAGACGGATATCTACTTTTTCTGTTTCTGCAAGTTTACGTGCGTTAACATTAGGACGAACATGGAAACCGATAATGATTGCTTTAGATGCAGCGGCAAGCAATACGTCGCCTTCGCTAATTGCACCAACACCTTTATGTATTACATTAACAGAAACTTCTGCGTTTGTAAGCTTCATTAATGAATCGGAAAGCGCTTCAATTGAACCATCCACGTCACCTTTAACAATGATAGGCAATTCTTTGAATCCGCCTTGAGAAATCTGGCTTGCAATTTCATCAAGTGTAATATGATGAACTTGACGGTGATCTTGTTCGCGTTTAAGCTGCATACGTTTGATGCTTGTTTCGCGAGCTTCGCGTTCAGACTCAACAATTGCAAACACATCACCGGCTTGAGGAGCGGCTTCAAATCCAAGCACAAGAACCGGAGTTGATGGACCAGCTTCAAAAACTTTTTTGCCGCGTTCATCAAACATAGCGCGTACACGTCCATGAGTAATACCAGCAATAAACGGATCGCCAATTTTCAGCGTTCCTTTTTGAACAAGAACAGTAGCAGTTACGCCTCTGCCTTTATCGAGCTGCGATTCTATAATTGTTCCTCTTGCAAAACGATCCGGATTTGCTTTCAGATCCAGAAGTTCTGCTTCGAGAATAATTTTTTCTAAAAGTACATCAATATTTTTTCCAAGCTTAGCAGATACTTCAACGCATTGATATTTTCCGCCCCACTCTTCAATTAAAATATTTCTTTCTGCCAACTGCTGTTTAATTCTTTCGATGTTAGAGTTAGGCTTATCAACTTTGTTGATTGCAACGATGATAGGAACATTTGCAGCTTGAGCATGATTAATAGCTTCAATAGTTTGAGGCATCACAGCATCATCTGCAGCAACAATAAGAACAACTATATCTGTAACTTTAGCACCGCGTGCACGCATAGCTGTAAATGCTTCGTGACCAGGTGTATCAAGGAATGCAATTTCTTTTCCATCATCCAATGCAACTTTGTAAGCACCAATGTGCTGTGTAATTCCACCAGCTTCACCGGCTACAACGTTTGCTCTTCTTATAAAATCCAGCAAGGAAGTTTTACCATGATCAACGTGACCCATTATAGTAACAACCGGAGGACGGAATTTTAATGTTTCAACTGCATCCGGTACGTCTGCATCAATTTCATTTTGGTATTCTTGCTGAAGTTCTATATCAAAACCAAAATCATCTGCTATCAATGTAATTGTTTCAACATCCAATCTCTGGTTGATAGAAACCATTAAACCAAGAGAGATACATTTGGAAATAACATCACTCACCGGAACTTTCATCAAATTAGCAAGTTCATTAACAGCAATAAACTCTGTTACTTTAATAGTCTTCTGTTCAAGAATTCTTTCTTCTTGTATTCTTTCTTGCTCTTCTGCTTTTTCTTTACGTTTTCTTTTCCTTGCTAATGCGCGTTCACCTAAAGCTGAATCATCCATACTAAGCATTGTTTTACGAATTGCAGCTTCAACTTCTTGTTTATCAACTTCAAAACGTTTTAGTTTTTTCTTTTTCTTTGCCGGAACAACTTCTTCTTTACCTTCTTCACCAGGCTTTCCGGTTTTCTTTTTAGCCTTTAGAACTTTTTTCTTTTTCTTATCAGCTTCAGATTCGGTTGTAGTAGTTGTTGTTGTGGTTGCTGGCTGTCCAGGTTTAGGCTGAGCGTTAGAAGGTCTAGCAGGCTGAGATTCTCTCGGTTTATCCTCAGGTCTTGGCTTTCTTTTGTGGAGTTCCATCTTACCAACAATAGTTAAACCTTTTTTCTGAGTTTCAAGACGTTTTTCAGTTTCTGTTTTGTAAATCTTAGGACCTTGATTTTCCACAACTGGTTCTTCGGTTACAATCGTTTCCGGTTCTTCCGAGACTTCCTCTTGAACTTCAACAACTTCTTCAATCACCGGATTTTCAGCAGAAATTTCCTCTTCCTTCTGCTCAACAACTTCTTCAGCAATCTGGGAAACTTCCTCGGCAATTGGTTCCGGTTCATGTGTAACAATCACTACCGGTTCCGGTTTAACTTCAACTTTTGGTTCCGGCTCAGGCTCTGAATGATCACCACGTTTCTTCTGAAACTCTTCTATTTTCTTATAATGCTTTTCAGCCTTTTCAATGTCCTTCTTGAAAAACATTTTGATGTCATTCATCATTTCATCGGTTATAAGAGTCATATGATTTTTGACTTCATAACCTTTCTTCTGTAAGAATTCCATCAAGCTTTCTGTTGAAAGATTGAATTCTGAAGCAAGTTTGTAAAGCCTAATTTTTGGTGCTTTTGGTTCGGACATTAGAAAATCCCAAGTTTAAATTTTTGTTAGTCTTCTTCTTCTTCGAACTGATTTTCAAGAATCTCAATAATCTCTTTAGCTTTTGCTTCGTCAATTCCTTCAATCTCTTTCAATTTATCAAGACCGGCTTTCAATACTTCTACTGCGGTTTCAAAATTGTTTTCGATGAGTAAATCAACGATTTCGCTGCCGAGTTCTTCACGAAGTTCCGGCAATTCAACATCTTCATCATATTCATCAAGCGGTTTCTCAAGACGAATAACTTCAATATCATATCCGGTCAGTTTCATAGCTAAGCGAATGTTAACACCGTTTCTACCTACTATTAACGAAACTTGATCGCTATCCGCTGTAACTGTACATTTTTTTTCATCTTCATCAATATCAATTTGTTTCAATTTTGCGGGTGCAATACATCTCTGTATGAATACAACCGGATCTTCTGAGTAGCTGATAACATCAATATTTTCATTGTTTAATTCGCGTACGATTGCATGAATACGAACTCCTTTCATACCAACGCAAGCTCCAACGCCGTCAATTCTTGCATCGTTCGATTCAACTGCAACTTTTGCCCTTTCGCCGGGTTCGCGCGCAATTCCTCTAATCTCAATTACACCATCATAGATTTCGGGAATTTCAATTTCGAATAATCTGCGTAAGAATAAATTGTCTGCGCGGGAAATGATAATAAGCGGACCGTTCTGAGTTTTCTTAACATCTTTAATCACTGCACGAACAGTATCTCCCTTGCGGTATTTTTCGCGCGGAATCTGCTCGATGCGAGGTAATAACAATTCATTTTTATTATGGTTAACAAGCACATCATTGCGGCGTACTTGATATATATCGCCAACAACTATTTCACCAATCATCTCACCATATTCACCATAGATAAGATCTTTTTCAATCTCTCTAATTTTTTGATTCAAGCTTTGGCGGGCTAAGTTAATCAACCTTCTGCCAAAGTCTTTAAGCTGAAGTTTTTCAACGTAATCTTCGCCAACTTCAAGGCCGTCTTCATTTCCTTTTTCATTAACTTCTTCTATGCTGATTTGTGTTGCCGGATCGACAACCTCATCAACTATAGAACGCTCAAGAAATATTTCTATGTCGCCTTTATCCATGTTAACAACAACATCGTACTTTGCTTCAAGGCCATATTTCTTTTTAACCATTAATCCGAATATCTCTTCGATAATTCCCGCGAGAACGTCTTTGTCAAGACTCTTCTCACGAACCATCTGCGAAAAGGATTCTACTATCTCGGTGTTCATTTATTCTCCTATCAGAAACTAATTAAAACTTTTGCTTGGGTAATATTCTTAAACTCTATTTTTATTTCTCCGCCTTTTTCGGCAAAGAAAAGGTTTTCACCTTCAACACGAAGAAGCTTGGAAGTAAGTTTTTTTTCTTCTTCGTCTTTGTAAATGATTTCAAACTTTCTGTTTATATGCTTTGAATACTGAGCGAGATACTTCAAAGGTCTTTCCGTTCCCGGCGATGAAACATCCAAACGGAAGTTCATGTCAATCAACTTTTCAGCTTCAATAGCTTCATTCACAGCCCGGCTAACTGTTACACAGTCTTCGGGAGTAATTCCCTTCTCATTATCAATATAAAGTTCCAGTACTTTGAGATGGTGATCTCCACGGATGTTAAGTTCGATTAGAAGATAACCGAGGGAAGAAACAATTTCTTCGAATTTTTGCGATAAATGCATTTTTTCCATAGTCTATAAATAAAAATCGCCCTCTACGGGGCGAAATTGGACGCGTAAAAGTAGGAAGAAAAGGGGGAATAAGCAAACGGGTAATGTAATTGTGAATTAGGAATGGAGAGTTGAGAATTATCGGATTACCCAATCATTCTCAATTCTAAATTAGCAATTCTAAATTAATATCATTCTTCTTCAGAGTATAAATGTTTTGCTTTCTCGGCGGAAGTTACCAAACCTTTGATCATAGAAGAACTAAAGCCGGCATGTTCCATTTGGTTTAATCCGGAAATTGTAATTCCCATTGGAGTTGTAACTTTATCAACTTCTCCTTCGGGATGAACACCATTTTCAATTATTAATGATGCAGCGCCTTTTGCGGTTTGAGCTGCCATAAACAAAGCGTCTTCGGCATGAAATCCAATTTCAATTCCACCTTGCGATGCGGCGCGTATAGCTCTTAAGAAAAATGCAATTCCGGAAGCGCACAACGCTGTTGCCGGAACCATTAATTCTTCATGAATGACGACAGTTTTGCCAAGCTGATCGAAAATAACTTTCGCTGTCTCAAGTGCGTGATGATCTTCATCATTCGCGCTTATGCATGTCATCGATTGCTGAATTGCAATTGCTGTATTAGGCATTACACGTATAACCGGACACTTCTTAGTCAACTTACCTTTTATTTGTTTAATCCAAGCGCCGGTTACAACCGAAAGAACAATATGTTTTCCTTCGCTCAATACACTATCAATTTCTTCAAGAAGTCCATTTAGCTGCTGAGGAGTAACACAGATTATAATTATCTCCGATTGTTTAACAGCTTCTAGATTATTGGAAGTAGTGTTAAATCCTCTTTCTGCAAACTTCGAAAGAAGTTCATCGGACTTGCGTGTTAAAAATAATTGCGTAGGTTTATATAAGCCGCTTTTCACTAACCCGTTAGCTATTGCCGAACCGATATTCCCGCAGCCAAGTATTGCTATTTTCTTTTTAGTCATCAATTACACCATCAATTAATTTCGAATGAAGCCGAAACAACAGCAGTAATTTCTTTTTCAATTGAAGTAACATCGTTTGTTCCGTAATCGGAAACCATATTGGAGTTTCTTGGCGTAATTTGAATTACACCCATGCGTGCGTTGCGCAGCGATCCCAAACTTCTTCCGGTTGATTCGGCAATCTTTTCAGCTCTATCCATTGCGTTCTTTGCGGCTTCGGCTTGTATTGTAATTTTCAGATCATCAAGCTTAGTGTAAAGATACTCCGGCATGTCAGTAGCAATATCAAGTCCTTTTTCTACAAGTGAACTTAACGAAACAGAAAGCTCTTTTACTTTTTGAACGTCATTCGATTTTGCTTCGAAGCGCTGGCTGTAAACGTAATACAAAACGTTAGAAGTCTGAACTCCGCTTGCATTTACTTCGTAAACCGGATAACCGTTAATACCAAAAACTTCTATCTGATCTTTTGCAAAACCTTTGCTTTCCAAAAATTTAAGCACAGTTGGCAATTGATTCTGCACAATTTGATATGCTGTTTTTCTATCGCTGCTTGCTGCCTGCAATGTTCCCCTTTGAATGCCGAGATCGGAAACAATTGATTTTTTTGCAGAGCCGGTAACAGTTATTGTTTGGTCAGCATTCTTTGTGGATTTCCACACGAGCGAAAAAATAAGCACAGCAACAATTAATGAACCGCCTAAAATTCCGGCAACTGTAAAAAATGTGTTTTTGTTTTCCATGTTAGTCCTTATTTGAAATTTATTTAAGCAGAACCATTTTCTTTGTTTTGATATACTCTCCGGCTTCAAGATAGTAAAAGTAAACGCCACTGGAAAGATTTGACCCATCGAACTCAACTGTATAACGCCCCGGTTCTTTGAATTCGTTCACTAATGTGGAAATTTTTTCTCCGAGTGAATTGAAAACAGAAATTGTAACGTTCTGTGCAACCGGCAATTCATAAACAATGCTTGTCTTTGGGTTAAACGGATTTGGATAGTTCTGCTCCAACGCGAAATGTGTTGGCAACTCAGTTCCGATTTGATTAGCAGTGGATTTAGCAAACATTTCATTCTCGTAAAAGTCTTTTACATATTTGGCCAGATATTTTAGATAAGAAACACTGCCAAGTCTGCTTGTACTTGATGTTACTATTTGCGCAAAAATTACTTCTTGCGTATCACCTGGCGCCATGTTAAATGGACCGGAGTTAAGTTGTATTCTTCTATCACCAGATAGTTGGAGTATTCCATCAACAAAACCGGTTTTTTTTACTGGGTCGCCACTGAAAGGGAAATTTGTGTTGCCTTTTGTTATAGGATTGTACCAAGGATAAGCCCTAATTAATTTATTATAATAATAACCTGGATTTATTATTGGCTCTCCATATATATAATCTTCAGTAGGATAACTACCAACAAAAGTTGTCATGCCTAAATATTTTTTCCCTTTTATTTCTTTTCCATTCTTTATTATAGAATCACTTCCCGTACCGTTGACAACTGGACTTTCTAAAAGCAATGTACCGGCTATGGTTAGATTTTTCCCAAAAGTATTATCATTATCCTTTGCGTTATACACATATCCTAAACTAAGCAGTGTATCGCAACCACTATAATCATCTCCTAAATCACCAATATCTGGATCAGAAAAAATCCCAAGATACATATCTTTAATAGTTTTAAATTTGTCTTTATTAATCAATTTGCAGCTTTTGAAAATTGTCCCTTTTAATAAATCATTTTTGGAATAAGCCCAAATAGTTATTTGCACTTCAATGTTTGTCGGTTTTGAATTGAATGTATTTAGCATTTGATTTGGTAAAGAACTTCCAAAATCATTACAAACAAACCAAAGTGTTTGGTCAGCATTATGAAATCCCGGCTTATCTTTTTCATTATAGAATCCGTTATTATCAAGATCATCATAAGGTGCCCCTAGGCGAATTGGCCATTTTCTATAATCAACTTCATAATCATTCCTTAGTTCGCCTAGAGTTTTACCTTCATCATTAATTTCGCCACTAAGTGTTGCGGTATAATAATCCGGTCTTATCTTATATATATGTCCTTCGTTTTGTTCATTACCTGGTCTTAAACTCGTGTTGTAGTAAGTTCCTCCAACTCTAAGTTCGTTATCAATGTAACCTCCCCAATAAACACCCGAAGTAAAAACAGAAAACCTTTTTGTTCCTTTCCAGTATTCAAATCCAGCGTTACCATCCGGAGAAATATCCATTCTTCCATCATTCCAAACAAAAGTAGCAACGTTATTGATGTTGACCTTGGCATAGGATTGCGCAACAAGCTGGCTTGCTGCACCAAGAATAAAAAACACAAAAATCAAAATGCGAAATTTCATAATCCCTCCACTCACTACTTAATTAGCATCATCTTCTTTGTTTGAGTAAAACTATTTGCGGTCAAAGTGTAAAAGAAAACTCCGCTTTGTAAAGATGCGCCATGGCGCGTCTCAACGTTAAATTTAACTTTATAATTAGCCGGTTGTTTGAACTCATCTACCAGAGTAGCTACTTCTCTTCCTAAAACATCGTAAACTTTTAATGTTACGTTTATCGTTTCACCTTTCACGTTTGACGGGATTGTGTAGCTAATAGTCGTTTCCGGATTAAATGGATTGGGGTAGTTTTGTTCTAAGGAAAATTCGGTTGGAATCTTATCTTTTTCCACAACATTATTTGGAAGCCCGAAGTGTGAAGCATTAAAGAATTCGGCAGCAATTTTTGTCAAATATTTTAGATACGTCACATTTTCTTTTTGTTTCATTCCAGTATAAGCAAGCTGCGCAAACACAACTTCTTGAGTATCGCCGGGAGCCATATTAAATGGACCGGAATTAATCTGAAACTGCCGTTCTCTATTTTGATCAAGTATTTCATCTAACCAGCCGGTATTACTCTTTGGATCGCCCGAGTATGGAAATCTTGTTGGAATATCTTTTGTAGAATCAACAAACGGTACACCTGTCCACATATTCAAGCCAAGAAATGCTTGATAATAATTTTTGGGATTTGCCGGCGCCGGATCGCAATAATCACAAACATAGCGTCTAGGAAATGGATTGAAGGAAGACATTTTCAAATTCTTTTTTCCAAATACTTTCTTTCCATCAACAATTACATAATCGTTTAAAGAACCATTAACAGTTGGTCCTTTTAATAAAACATAACCGGTAACGGGCAGATTATTTCCTATTGCAGTTTCCGAATCGGAACCGTTATATAAATATCCAAGATTAAGAGTTGTATCGCAGCCAACTAAATCATTAACCGCTTCACCTATATCAATATCACAAAACATCCCTACGTACATGTCTTTGATGAATTGAGTTTTGCTTTTATTGATTAGCTTGAAACTTTTAAAAATGCAGTTACTCAATTGCGACTGATGTGAATATGCCCAAACAGTCACCTGAAGCTCCAGTCCGGTAGGTTTAGAATAAAAAGGAAAATTAACGCCTGAATTATTATAAGGAAGCTGATCATTAGCCACAAACCACAATGTTTGATTTGCATCTGGGTAACCGGGAATATCCAATCCTTCTGTGAATTTGTTATCACCATTTACATCTTTAAACGGAGCTCCCAGATTTACGGGCCATTTCAAATAATCATGAATATATTGTTGTCTAATTTCAGCTTCACTTCTATTCTCATCTTTTATCTCAGTATCAATATTTACGAATGGATAGTCCGGACGAACTCTAAAAATTTTTATTTCTCCAGTTGGCTGTTGTGCATTTCCATCGGCATCAATCCAACCAGATTTTAGACTGGAAGAATATTTCGTTCCACCAACTCTAATTTCAGAATCGATCAATCCGCCCCAATGAAAACCGGAAGTATAATAAGTGAACTTCTCTGCAGCTTGAGGTAGTTTGAAGCCGGAAAGACCGGTTTTATAATCGATGTCCATTCTCCCATCATCATATAAAAAAGTGGAGATGTTATTGATATTCACTTTTGCAAAGGATTGCGCAACAAGGTGGCTCGCTGCTCCAAGAATAGCAAACACGAAAATCATAAGGCGAAATTTCATAATCCTTCCGGTTTTCAATCATAAATATAGAAGAGTTGGGAAAAGATGCAATCCAATTGTGTGGCTTCTTTTCCAGTTTGATTTCTCGACTGCGCTCAAAATGACAATGAGTTTTATTGAAGAAGTTTGATTAATATTTCATCGCAGAGTGCATAACCTTGTGGAGTGAAAACCAAATTGTCGTTTAAATCGGTAAGCAGATTTTGGTGGATTAGTTCTTCTAAAAGCTTTTGATTTTTCACTAACCAGTCGTTGCTGAAACGGTTTATCAATTCACTCTTGTTCAATCCGCTGCTTCTCAAAGCAAGCATAACATACTCATCCAGCATTTGATCTTGTGTAAGTTTTTCTTCCCCGGCAACGGCGTTTCCTTTTTTATTTACTGCATCAATGTAAAAGCGGGTGCTGGAAAGATTCCACCAGCGTTTGTTGTTAGCAAATGAATGAGCAGAAGTGCCAAAGCTTAAATATTCCTTGTAATGCCAATAAGCATTGTTATGAATGCACTGGAAACCCGGCTTGGCAAAGTTGGAAACCTCATACTGTTCAAATCCATTTGAAGTTAGAAACTCAATCGTAAACTCGTAAAGATCGGCGTCGTGATTGATGTCTTGCATTTTCACTTTGCCATCGAGAACCATTTTATTAAGTATTGTTCCATGCTCTAGAATCAAGCTGTAAGCCGAGATATGTTTAATCGGCAGCTTAATAGCTTCCTCAAGATTTCGCTTCCACTTTTCTTTTGTTTGATTAGGCAGATTGAAAATTAAATCCAGACTAAGATTATCGAAACCAACTTCGCTCGCATCTCTAATTGTTTGCTTAGCTGTTTCAGAATCGTGGATGCGTGTGAGGAATTTCAAGTCTGCTTCATCGAATGATTGAATACCAACACTAACTCTGTTGATACCGGCATTTTTAAACTCGCTTAACTTTTGTTTTGTAACTGTGCCGGGATTTGTCTCAAGCGTAATCTCCGCATCATCATTTACTAAAAAGTATTTTCTAATCTCATTAATGATTTCGCCGATGTATCCAGCTTCCATGAGCGAAGGTGTTCCACCGCCAAAGAATATTGAAATTACTTTTCTCTCGTTGGAAAAAGTCTCAGCATAGTTTGTTATCTCTTTTTTTAGAGAGGCTAAATAGTTTGTAACATTCTCATAAGAAATAATGGAATAGAAATCGCAGTAGATGCATTTATGATCGCAGAAAGGAATGTGAACGTAGATGGCTGTTTGTTTCATAATGTACTTTACAGTGTTTAAAAAGAAAAAGGAGCTTGCACAGCTCCCTTTCTCTAAGAGAATAAAAAATTAAAAACCGAAAGAAACTCCGGCAGAAGCGGTTTTGGTTTTAGCAACTTTGTAATCTGCGTTGATATTAATTGCTGCAAGATGCAGAGAGAACCCAACTACAAAACCCGTGGTGTTTTCACCTTCTAGTTCGAAAGACATTTTGGCTTTTGGTACTTGAACTCCATTGACTGTTTCATTCGATTGATAATCATAAGAAACGGTCGTCTTGCTATTTTCACTAATCAATCCCGCATATGGTGTAATTGAAATCACCATTCCAAATGTTCTGCTAACATAAAATCCAAACTGATTTGCAGTACTTTCGAAGACATCGCCCACTTTCATTTTCTGTGTGAAGTAACCAATTCCTAAATCTACGGGAAGCGGATTTGGGAACCACACGCCCGGGTTATGGATAAAGCCGACACCAAAAAATGTAAACTTCCCCATATCTTCAATTTCAACATCCGGCAGATAGCGGAAAGAAACATTTGTTCCCATCACGGTACCAAGAGTTAACTGTGGCGCAGCTGTTGGAAACACGGGGAGCTCATCTAAAAATCCCTTTACTTCCGTAATACTGAAATCGGTTTTAGATAGTGTTACGTTTTGATTTTGCACTTGAATTGTCTTACCCGGAAAATTGATTTTCAAATACTCGTTTTTACTTCCTACAATTGTTGGACCGGAGAAATTCACGTCAAGGTTCGTTTTTAGAACTTCATTCTTAATTGCTGTGTATTGAGAATTTGAACTTGATATTCCGGAAGCGGCAAGAATCTGATCAACTTGAGAAGAGGTGAAAAAGAATTTGCCGGTGGTTACAAAAGTCTTATTCTCATCAGAGAAAAAAGAACCCATAGCAGCTATTTTAAGATCTAGATGAAAACCTACTTTTGTAGCGGATGGTATTTTAGAAACCCAACCGGAATTTAAGTTGGAACCAAATGCAGAAATAACCGGCGCAACATAGGCCTTTCCGGCTGTAGATGATAATTCTGAAAGAGTTTCTTCTAGAGATTGCGCCTTAGCCGCAAAAGAAGAAACTAAAAATAATACAACAATCAAATAACTTGATTTCTTAAGCATGAATTCCTCCACGGGTTATTTTCTTTCGAATTGAATTTACGTAAGAATCTTTTGCAAGCAAAGTAAATATTTCTTTCGGTTTTGTTGAGTGATCAAGAACAATAGTCTTTTAATTTCAGATATTCATTCAAGGCAAATTATGATTCGTAAGTTTTGTCATCTTTCGACTCCGCTCAAGATGACGTTGTTTATACATAATTATTTTTTAGAAATGTTCATCAGTTCGCGCGCACCGCTGAGTGCTGCTTCTGTTATTTCTTCTCCGCTCATCAATTTTGCAACTTCTTCAACCCTTTTATCTTCAGTTAGCTTTACAATTGAGCTCACAACACGATCAGCGTTTTTCTTTTTCTCAACAGCAAAATGTACATCTGCAAGTCCGGCAATTTGAGGAAGATGCGTAATAGCAATAATTTGGTGAACTGATGCTAGTTCTTTCAACGTCTGCCCAACTTTTTGAGCAATTCTGCCGCTCACTCCGGTATCAATTTCATCAAAGATTAGAATAGGAAGTTTATCGGACTTTGCAAGTGTAGCTTTAAGCGCCAGCATTATTCTGGAGACCTCTCCGCCGGAAGCAACTTTTACAAGCGGTTTTGCATCTTCGCCGGTATTTGTGGAAATGTAAAATTCAACTAAATCCATTCCGTGGTTGTTGAATTTATACTTTTTGTTATCAAGAACAATAAAGTTATCGGAATTGGTTTCGGCATTTTCGTTAACTATTCTAACTTCAAACTGGGAATCAGAAATACCTAAGTGTTTTAGTGATGCTTCAACATCTTTCTTTACTTTTTTGGAAACGGCAATTCGATCCGTTGAAAGTTTTTTAGCTAATGTACCGCAAGACTTTCTTGATGCGTCTATATTTTTTTGTAATTCGGAAATTCTTTGAGCAAAATTTTCAGCAAGATTAAACTCATCGCCAATCTTTTGTCGGTGATCAATAATAGACTTAATTGATCCGCCATATTTTTTCTTGAGAAGAATAATTGAACCAAGACGCTCCCGTATTTCTTCAAGACGTTCCGGTTCAAGATCAATTTTATCTTTATAGCTTCTTACAAAATCGGAAACTTCGTTTAGCAGAGCTAAAGCAGAATCAAAATTTGTTAAAGACTCGCCAAACGATTTATCAATTCTTTCTATTTCTGCAAGTTTATGTTTAACTGCACCTAGCTGATCCGTAATAGATTCTTCATTTTCATAAAGAACGCTGTAAATATCCGTTGTAATACTTAGCAGTTTTTCAGAATTCTCAAGAATGTTTAATTCTTGTTCAAGTTTTACTTCTTCATCAATTTGCGGATCGACAGCATCAACCTCTTTTATCTGGAATTGGTAGAGTTCTTTTTTCTCTTTTAGTGCGTTTTCTTTTTCGAGTAATTCTCTCAATTCTCTTTGCAACGAATTCAGTTCATGATAATTCTTTCCGTACTCAGCAAGTCCAACGTCAAGATTGGCAAAGCCATCTAGCATCTCAATATGAGTTTCGGTGCGTAATAAGGATTGATGTTCATGCTGTCCGTGAAGATCAACAAGTAAATCGCCGACTTCTTTTATAAGATTCAACGTTACCGGTGAATCATTAAGAAAGCAACGGTTTGTTCCTTTCAAAGACACTTCACGGCGGACAATCAACTCGTCAGCAAAATCAAGTTCGTTTTGTTCACAAAATCTTTTTACTTTTTTATTGCTAGCAACTTCAAAGATTCCTTCAACGATAGATTTTTCGGCACCTTTGCGTACAACTTCTATAGAAGCACGTTCGCCAAGCAACAATCCCATGGCACCAATCAATATAGATTTACCCGCGCCGGTTTCTCCGGTAATAATATTCAATCCTCTTTCGAATCGAACTTCGATGTTTTCAATCAGCGCGTAATCTTTAATGAGAAGGGTTTTTAGCATACTTTTCTTAATAAGTTGGATGCGAATATTGGGAATGGCGAACTAAGTAGCAAGTTGATGCGCAAGAAGAGAGAAGGGATTTTTTTGAAAAAAATATATGCCACCTACCAAGTCTTTTATAGATTTTATTTCAGAGACAGTTTAAAACAAAATACCCAACCTAATGGTTGGGTATTTTGTTTAGTAGCGGGGCTAGAACTTGAACCTAGAACCTTCGGGTTATGAGGACGGACAATGTACCGTTGGCTCGATTGTATAATGTTTGGTTACAATGTTTTAGGCCGATTGAGAACTTGTAAAATTAGTAGTGGGATTAGTCCCAAAATTTATTATTGAGTATAGATTAACTTCTATTTAGGGATGTATCAATGGCGAGACTATATAAACTACAAAGTGGTTATTATTACATCTATTACAGACAAGAGGATGGTAATGAAAATAAAATCTCTACAAAGACAAAAGTAAAATATGAAGCTCAAAAAATATATGAACAGTTTGTTACCAATAAATTCGCCACTCAGAAACCAGTCATCGAGGAAATTAAGCAAGTCGACTCCATAACACTTGGAAAATTTTGCAAGTTATTCCTAACATATTCTAAGGCTTTTCATACTGACAAAACTCATGCAGATTATTTAACTACAATAAAATATCTTTTGAAGTCTATACCATCAACAAAAAGACTTAATCAAATTACTATAAGAGAAATAAATTATTTCATCCATAGAAGAATGATTAAATCAATATATGCGGCAAGAAAAGCTACAATAAATATCAAAGCTATGTTTAATAAAGCTATGTCAGAAGGTTATATCACATTGAATCCATGTTCTCAACTCAAGAGAGTAAGGATACCAGAGAAACAACCTTTGTTTTTTTCGAAAGAAGAATTTTCCAGTTTGTTATCTGTAATTAATAATCAGGATCACCGTGACGTGATGATATTTGCTATCTTGACTGGATTAAGACAGATGGAAATTATAGAAATGAAATGGTCTCAAGTCGATCTAAATTCAAAGACTGTAACACTTGGGAATCACTATCACGTCACCAAGTCAAAAAAAATTAGAGCTGTTCCATTAAATTATACTTTGGTTGAAATGCTAGAGAGAAAAAAGAAACAAGCTGTGAATGGATTTGTTTTCACTTTCAAAGGGAAGAAGATCGTTCAAGATAATTTACAGGACTGGTTCAAAAAATATGTTTTAAGAGCTAATCTCAATCCAAATTTTCACTTTCATTCACTTCGTCACTCATTCGCAAGTTGGTTAGTACAAAGCGGAGTATCATTATATCATGTTTCTAAGTTGTTAGGGCATAGTAGTATCTCCGTAACCGAGATTTATGCACACCTTAATAATAATGATTTGTCGATGGCAGTTGAAACACTCAATCAAGTGTTCTGAGAATTCATTTGGTGTTGCTCACAAGGAATATTCTTTTTATTGATTATTTTGAAATTGGATAATGCAATTAATCAATTAAAAAAAGAGTAGCCGAAATGATCGACACAATTCACATCACTCTTTATTCTAAAATAAAACCCAAGCAAGAATTTTTTAAGAACTTGAAAAATGACCTTAAAACAGATGCTTCAACAGGTGAAGTAATAGCCAACTGGAAAGGCACTTGGAATAACTTTAAAATATATTACTATGATAACAACAGATTACAAATGCAAGGAAGTTTAGCTAAATATTATTTCGGCGGACAAAATTTATACACTCTGGACAGGACACTAATTAAGAAAGCAATAACAAAGATGAGTCGTGAAATTGGTTTACCGATTCATGAAGGTGTAGTAACGAGGCTTGATCTTGGAGATAATTTCTTTGTACCAAATCCAGTAAATGAGTACACAACTTTCTTTGGATCACTAGCGTACTTTCCTAAATCAGTAATAAAAAATGGCGAAACAATTTATTTAGGAAATAATACTCGGAAAATAATTTTTTACGACAAAATAAAAGAGATGAATAGTAAAAAAGTTGAATATCCCAAAACCTTCAAAGGTCGAGGAACTTCTAATTCTCAAATATTAAGGTACGAAGTCAGAATACTAAAGGTGAAAAAATGTTCAGATATCAAAGAAATTCTTAAAAAAAATGATTCTCCTGCTTTTCTAGTTGAATTACTATATGAGAAAGAATTTTATAATTCTTTAGTTGACATATGGTTGGACTATTTTGAACGGATTCCCAAAATTAATACCATAGTCGCAAACACAACCAAATTAAATTCTGTAAACAGTCTCAGGGAATACTTAGCCTATCTAGGTTTATTGGGACTCAGTTATGATTTCGTTTTGAATGCAATTGAAGCTAGAAGGGATGGAATAACAAATAAACAGTATTTTGATATGAAGAAAGAATTGAACAGGATAGCTCAAAATTCTTTTGTATCTGAAATTGATCCGAGAATAAAAACTTTAACTGATAAAATAAGGTTATCAGCCAGTCGACAAAAAAATATTGATAGATGGACTAAAGAATTGGAAATGACATATTTTATAAGTGAGGTCTGATTACTTTAGAAGTAATAAAACTATTAAGGGAAAGATTACGTATAAAGTAATGATTTGTTCTTGCCCACTAGACAATATTTTTCAACATTTGTTACATTTTGAGAGAATAGAATTTGTTACCGATTAAGTAATTTTTATTAACCCTAGTTAGTCAAGCTGATATTTGAAATCTTTGGCCATTCTCCTTGGGTTTACTATAATAACCAATAATTAACTACCTATTAAGTAATACATCTCTCGGCACTACTCGATATCTTTCTCTAATACCAAATGAGCAACATCGGATACATTAAATCTGATTGAGAATGAAGTCTGATACCAGATTATAATACCGAAAGAAAGAAGGTATAAAGCCTTGCCAATTGCCGGTCTCAAGGCTTCACTATTAAATGCATACATAAAGCACTACCCTTCTGATTGTGTTCCATTGAGCCTCGCTATATAGTATCCTACTATAGTATTTCTCCTTATCCAAATGTTATCCTTTTTCCTTTTTTCATCATAATTCCTTGAGGGATGCAATCTTTTCAACGAAATGACTGATAAAGAAGCAATAATCAATGTTGCAAGGTGTTGGAGTGTTGGACTGTTAATTATTGAAGGTGCTGGAGTGCCATGTGTTGGACTGGCTCAACTGTTAAACATTTATTAATCTCCAAGCTGGCGGACTGATGCAAGTGTTACAAGGTGGCGAAGTGGTTAGAGTGCAAAATGTTGGAGTGTAACAAGTATCGGAGTGCTAATAATTGAAGGTGTTGGACTGCCATATAATACAAGGTGTTAAAGTTCAAGGTGCCCCACACACACTAAAATATTTTTTATTCCAACTTGCAAAAAGAATTGAGAACAAGACAAAGATTAGATGTTAGAAAGAAATGTTTTAGATAAACGCTAAGCAATTATAAACCCTTGCACGATAAAATATATGGTAAAGAAATTTTGAGATCAGATTTCCAGTGCTATGGAAGTAATGCTAAGCAGGTGTTGCAATTGCTACAAATCGCTATGCATCCAGCTTGCCTATGTATTCCCCCTCTAGTTGAATCGTAATTAATATTCTAATAGAAAAACAAAACAGTATGATGGGAAAAGGAATAAGCAATGAACATCGGAATTAATAGAACGAAGCTTTAATTATAGACTGTAGCAGAACAAATGACTGTTGGAGTGTGAAAAAGAAATGAGTCCCATCTTGTAGTATTGAGTGTTGGAGTGGTGCAAGGATAAACACCTTGTAGTACTGGATGGAGTCATGTTGCCATTGCCACACTCACACAAAGTTTCACCGATCATAATTAATTCATCTTAAGACTACTTCCCTTTGTTCAGAATTCAAACGTAAACCAGTCATAGTAATGTTAGATAGTACTGAGCCAATAAAGATTACTTGCAGAAAGAAAACAATGCAAAATGATTGCGAGATTATAATAAACACAGAAAGTAGAAAAGTTAATCCTGAATAAACCAAACTCAAATCGAATAACACTTGAAAGCAGAATCAAATAATTACCTAAACTGGAATATTCATAAATTCGTAGTCAAAAGGTATTTGAATATTTTCCTTAATAAAATTAATGTATTTAATCTCGTCTTCATTTGGGCGATAATTTCCTACGACGACAATTTTTTTAATTTTATTACTTTTGTAATCATGGAGATACAATAAAACTTGTCCCAATGCCTCCTTAATACATTCACTTGCATAAGATGATGATTTAACTTCATAGAAGACTATTTCGTTTGGTAATTCCAATTTTATATCTATAAAATTTTTTTCCATATTGACCGCCGTAATTCCAAATTTGTCGATCAGTTTCTTTCTTAATGCTTCTTGAATTTTGTCGTGTTTGTGAGTAACTATTGAAGGTTCCGATCCTTTTCTATTACTGTCAGATGTATTTTTTGTTTTCGAAGTTTCTTTTCTTTCCCTTCTCTTGGGTTTATTATTAGCTTTCTTTGATTCGATTTTAGCAGGCTTGAACTTGTCCCATAGTTCGTTAGTATATTCAGCAATAGTTTTATGGATTGGTTTATTTTCAACAATAATGGAATATAATTTCGAATATTCAGCTTCTGAATCAACTGTTGAATCAAAATGTTTGGCAATCTCGATTAAAACATCTCTCTTGAAAATGAAAACCAACCTGTTATTTGAATAAAGATAAGCAACTTTCCATTTGAAAAGATTGGGAAGAGTAATTTCGTCGATCAATTCAAATTTTCCACTCAGAGAGAATTCAATAATTTTTTTCAAATCTTTTTTTACATTATCAAATGCCTTCTCGCAATTTTCACCATATTTAGAGAACCAGCTGTATTTAGAATCATGTTTGTATCTAGGATTATTCTTGTATTTATTAGGAATAATTTTCGGATTATACCTTTTGTAGATTCCAAACTTGATCGAACCCTGTGCTGAATTAATGTTTCCAACTGCTTTTGTCCTGTTTTCTACCCATTGGCAAAATGTGTCTTTATTTCTGATATCCACATATTGATTAAGAGTCATACTTTCGATTTTTTCAATTGACCATCGTTCTAAAAAGATATTTAAAACAGAATTATAATCAATGGATTTTGTTTCCATTTTTACCTCTAACAAATTATGTTCAACTTAAATTAAGATTAACCCATAAACAATCATTTATAAAGTCAGCTATTCATAACAGTTGGACTGGTATTTTTTTAAACCACGTTCAAACTGCCATCATAAAAATCATAAATGGCAATAACTGTATTTACTTTTGTAACCACCCCTTTCTATATTTCTTTAAACATAGTCCAACTGGTAAGGTGACATAATGAAAGCAGTCGCATATTGTAGAGTTTCAACTGACAAACAAAAAGATGAAGGCACAGTCCAGATTCAGATTGTTGAAATAGATAAATATTGTTTGACAAACAAAATCCAACTGGTAGAAACTTTCAAAGATGAAGGTGTGAGTGGTGCTAATGAGATCGAAAATAGAATGGGCTTGCCAGACTTGTTTAACTTCCTTGAGCTACATAAGGATATCGAAGCTGTAATCATCTACAAGCTGGATAGACTTGCCAGAGATTTGTATCTACAAGAGCATATCATAAAGCAGTTGGACAAGCTGAATGTCCAGTTGGTATCTACAAAAGAAAAGGATTTAGAAAGTAATGACCCAATGAGAAAAGGATTCAGACAGTTCATGGGCTTGATTTCTGAGATGGAAAAAAGCTTTATTACAATGAGAATGACAGCTGGCAGAAATAGAAAAGCATTACAAGGTGGATATGCTGGTGGAGGTGTTCCACTTGGATACGAAATTAAAGATAGTCAATTGGTGGTATCAAGTGTAGACAGTCCAACAATCAAACTGGTTTTCAAATTAAAGAAAAGAAAAATGACACTTGGACAGATTGCCAGACACCTTAATGAAAATAATATTCCAAGTGCCAAGGGTGGTAAGTGGTATTCAGGAACGGTTAAGTATATCCTAGAGAATAGAATTTATAAAGGAAGGTATGATTACAGTTCAGTCCAAGTTGTGAATCCATTACTTTCCATCATAACCAGTTGAGAGAAAACCAGTTACATGAATCAACCATATAAACAATTACTATTATTTATACGCTTGGCACAGTTGGAAAGTGAGAAGACAGGTGGAGGTGGGTACATTTCCGAAACGATATCTTTTCCACTTGCCGCATTGAGCATTTTGCAGGCACATACAATTTCTGAAAGTGATTTTAAAGGAGTTTGTAAAAGATCATTCCCCTATTTGCGAGCTAATTAATCGGCATAAAGTTTTGTATTGTATTTTATATCACTATGACCGACGAAAAATCAGATTAGATTAAGTTATAAATAGTGGAGTGTTATGGAAATTACTTTTGGAGTCCACAAGGGAAAGACTTCTCAAATTGTTTTTCTTAAAGAGCCCAATTATGTCCAATGGGTTTTAAACAAGAATTCTATTTACAATGATTTACTTATTATAAAAAATAATTTCCGTTATCTAATCGAAATCCTCGATACAAAACCATTCAAAGGAACTTGCCACAATTGTCGAAAACCAGCTACAAGATTGGCGTTTTGGCAAGGAGAAGTTTCGTCGTTTTATTATTCATGTGATACTTGTGACTCGTCCAGTTTAGGGGCAGATGAAGGCCAAATAAGATATGTTCGGACATATAGTGACGCAATTAAATATGTAGGAAATTTTTGTGTGGGAAAGAAAAATATATATCAAAAAATGATTAAAAGCATGGCAAGCGCCAAAGGATTGAATGGACGTTTAACAAAAGAGAATGCACATACATTTTTCCTTCCGTCGAAAGAAAAAGAATGAGTGCATTTGATTGTAACATTCCTAACCGCATACTTTCAAATGAGATAATAAATTGAGCTCGTTTTTCAAATTGCCACCTAAGAGATACAGCATTGGTGGAGAAGCCCTTAAAGGTAAGAGACAAACCGAATCAATTGTTTTTGGTTTGTTTATTTATGGAACAATTATCATCATAGGTTTATTGTTCTTATCGATAATAGCAATTGTAGTGGCCGTTACAGCTATAACAATGGTGATAATTATTGTTGTAAAAATAATTATGGGTTATAAATCAAAGAATTTGAATTCGAAAAAAGTTTTTGAAGGTATTTCTGAGGATAAAACGAATTTTCGCAACAAGATTAAAGAATTAATTAGTTTTCCATTTTCGGACAATGATTCAGAAACCCTACCTGTTGCTAGCGTTGTTTATGGAAATGATGCTAATATATGCCCCCTAAGTGACGAACAAGTTGAAAAGATCATAGATATTTTAGAATCAAAAAGATCTGATTATGATTTTGATGCGTATGATTTTATTGATAAATGTCTTATTGGGGAAAAAAATTGCAAAGTCGTCATTAATGCAGGCAATAGAATTCCTTGTGGTAAGCGGCTAGGCAGATACCGCTCAGAGACATGTAAAATTATTGATTCGAGCGCAAAATCTGGACAAAGAGGACGCAAATGGAAAAAACAGAATTCTAGCTTAATTCATCATCAAAGTACATTAAAAGTTGTAAAAAAAATACCGCCAATAACAGTTGGACACCAACATGCGATAATTTGGTATACGACACCTTTTTTCAGTCAAATTAAAGAAGCTTACGACACATCGTTTGGATATAATAATGTTTACTTCAGAGTCACCGATAAGGGTGTCACTGCTATTTCACTTGATCTAGATTGTCCAAGCTTTTTAGGAATCAATCCCAAAAGGGACAGCGAAAAATGCTATATACATAGTTTTTCATCAGCTAAACCAATTCAATTTTATACTGAACTCAAAAAGGATTTCGATAATTACAAAAAAACCATCAAGCGAATAAGTATTGAAGAAAAAACCGTTATTAAATACATGAAATATTTATTTCACAATAACTTAGCTCTTATGAATCTTCCAAGTGGATGCTATTTTTTAAACAATGAGTGGAGATTTTTAGATTTCGAACAAGGTGGAAAAAAATCAGATGTACATGGAATAAACATTAACAGCGGATCGTTAATAATAATTGAGTTTAAGAGTGAAGCTACTAAACGTAGAGAAGCAATTAAACAAGTAAAACATTACTCAGATCTTTATTTGAATGAGAAATCCATATATGATGATTTTTTCTATTCTCAGTTTTGTGCATTAAGTAGTCTATATCTTGGCGATGATAAACTTTGTCAAGGATTTAGATTTCTTTCAAAGCCTGAATTATATTTTGGCTATCCAGATAATAATAATATTGTGATTGAAAAAGTATTCTAAATCAATTTCATTATTGCAATTTCCAGCTTAGCCACAACAAAAACTGTATTTACTTTTGGTAGCACGCCTCCCTATTTTAATTCTGATAAACTTCGTACAGTTGAGAGAAAATTAGTTACATGAATCAACCATGTAAACAATTAGTATTCTTTATATGGACTGTGACTGTTGGAAAGCGAGAAGACAGGTGTGGAGTGGGTACAATTTGAAAGTGTGAATCAGTGTGGCATCTGGCGTTGACTGTTTTACGTCCACATACATTTTTTGAAAATGATTTTAATGGATTCGATGAACATGAAATATTTTCTTTGTAGAGTTAGGATGGATGAATAGACAAAAACATAAAAAAGATTGGACTATGGAGCAGAATTGAACAAGTATAAAAGCGAACAAGATAGAAGACGCAATAAATTATTGAGTAATAGAAAATCGGCAAAGAATATCTTAAATTAATTATCAACATTTGAAAATAAAATGGAGTAACACCAATTACGGAATAAAGAGTTGAATTAAAATATTTACCGATTTCTTTTTTTGTTTCTTTCATAAAACTGGCAAGTTTAAATCACAAGAGAACAGACTAAGAGAGAGGTGCCCCATATCTCAGGGACACCTTTTCTTTTGTCTTCTTGTGTTGGCATGCCAGTGCCTATGAAAGGGACATCTGAATTGAGTGTCCCTTTTTTATTTTAAACATGGAGTCAGATACAAGATGGATGAGAAAGAACTAGTAGCAAGAAAAGGATGCCTTAAAATTCTCGTTGTATTTATTCTAGGTTTTTGTGCGCTAGTATTAATTGGAGTAGCTACTGGTTTTATTAATTCTTGTGAAGAAAAGAAATCAATGGAGAAGGCAAAAAACGATAATCCAAATTATCAGAATACATTAACAATTACAGAAACTGATACCACTTTACAAAAACTAATCGAAGTTGAAAACAGAAGAAAAGAAATATTTAGAGTGGACGGTCAATGGTATAAATTGTCAGTCGATCAATCAATGAAAAAATATCCAGATGATCTTGACAGACAAACGGCATATCAAGAAAAACTAGAAAAGAGTTTTAGAAAACAAGTTGAAAAGAAATATCATTTGAAAAAGGGTGAGTTAGATTCCATTATTTTAGAAGGTGGACAGAAAAGGTGGAGTTGGGAATAAGCAAACAAAAATGATTTATATGGACTGTGACAGTTGGAAAGTGAGAAGACAGGTAGGGGGTGGGTGCAATTTGAAAGTGAGAATCAGTGCGGCATCTGGCAATGGTGTATTTTTAATATACATACAATTCAAGAAAGTGATCCTACTGCTCAATAAAGCTCAGAAATTCTCTTATACTAAATAGTTTTTTTGTATTTTATAATAAATCAAATACACAACTCCCGAGTAATTTATGACGATAAAAATCAGTCATATCATTTGTTCACTTCTACTTTTATCATTATATAGTTCGAAAACACTAGGAATTTCTACGAATAATTCAATTAAGGATACAATTAAAATGAAAGAGAATATTCCCGAAATGATAATGATGAGAAGTTACATAGAAAACTCAGATGCTGGAATTGGTACTATTTATTACACATATTCTTGTATTCCTGAATTATCTAAAAGAATAAAAACAATTATATATAATATCGATTTCGACTACATTTCTTTCAATAAGATGAAGGTGAAAATAAAATATCAGAACATAATTCCAGTTGATGCAAAAGGCAAAATCTATTCTGCTAAAGAATCATGGAAAACAGAATACTATCTGGATAAAAGAATGCAAACCAATCTTCCATTTCTCTCTATGTTTATTCATGAATCACCGGATTACAGCATAGAGAAAATTGATATATACTCAACGATATCAGAATGTGAGCTAAGAGATGAGATGAATAATTCTCTTGATGTAATAAAAGATATCAATAAAATAATATTTCACCCTGATTCTTATTACCGGATGTTTGATTTCCCAGAAAGCACAAACGAAAAATATAGGCTATTTGCAGGACATAATATTTTATTCTTCTCACCCCCAGACGACAAAATTTATAACTTAGAGTTTACATTAACCGATTATCATCCTAACATTGACAATAATGAATTGATTTCAGAAATACCATTGTTGTTTTGTACAGGCTCAGTCGAAGTAAAAAATTATAATTTACATTTTGACAACAATAGTAAAAGTGAAATATATTTTTATAAATCGTTAGAATCTGACAGACCTTTTGACAGATACATTCCAGGATATCACCATCCACAAATGGAAAGATGGCATATTAACGATTCTAAAAATGAAATACTATTTATCAGAAGTTTAGTGGGTAAAGTTTATAAAGGAATTCAAACTAATAAACTGCAAACAAACAGTTTTGCATATGAAGATATTCAGTTAATATGTTTTAAAAACAAGCTTGAGCTTAAAAAGGGTTTGAATATTAGTCAAGCAACTATTAATAGCCCTATTCCTAGCGCATTTTATGAATTACTTAAAAAAAATGAAAATGTTCTAATTCCACCAGTAACAGAATATTTTCTATACAATAATGATTCATCAGATTGCGACATTAAAATTAGCAGTCAAATATTCAATTTCTCTTCACCTCAAATCGATAACATTGTTGTCAAAAGTCGAGAATTTAAAACACTCTCATTTATTCCAAATTTTGATACTGATAAAATAAATTCAATTTTATCACCCACCAATTTTACAGCTCTTTCACAAATTTTTAATAGAACCGATAACAAAATAATACATGAACAATCTGAGATAGTCACTTTACTTCCTTACGATACTTGGATTCGAAAAATGATCGATGAGTCTACTGGCAAAACTCAAACGTATTTCAAATACTTAACTAATTGGATCCGTCGATTTAAGTCAAAAAAATTAAATTCTATTACAAGAAATATAATCGACATGGTTTATGATAAAAAAATATTTGGATATAGTAATGATTTGTTTAAAAAAGCTCTAAGAGAAAAAAAAATTAAAAATAGAGAAGAGTATATTCGTGAAATAATAAAAGCAGTTTATAATTCACTCGCAAAACAAAAACCTCGCTATATGAACGAAACCTTGGACTTTGGTAGAAGCAGTTCTCAATTTGGGCAAAGAATTAAATATCCAGAAGAAACTTTAGAACAAGGTCGAGGGAATTGTATTGATTTGTCAATCCTTTTTGCTTTTTTAATCGAATCTGTTGGGTTAAACCCCATAATTGTAATTGATCAACAACATGGGCATGCATTTGTTGGTTGGGAGACATGGAATGGTTCAAATAAATATGAATATCTCGAATCTACATTGGTGGGATATGACAGTTTCGAACATGCCGTATCAATTGGAACTCAAGAAGAAATGGAAGTCCAAATGTTAGATTATAATAAAGCATATTACATAGATATTAAAAAGTGTAGGGAAGATGGAATATTTTCAAATAAATAGCCTCTTTGACTTAATCCACCATCAAAAAATCTTCCAATAATTGTATTTACTTTTGGTAGCACTCCTCTTTATTTTAAATCAAACAAGTATTAGGTTTAACGAGATCGAAATAAATGAGAAAAGAATTTAAAGGAATATTTCATTGTCCCTTGTTCACTTGTAGCAGGTTGAAATATTTCTTCATTTTAGGATTATTGCTGGAATCCTTAGGAAATCATAAACTGACCATATAACAGTCAGAAAACAGGAAACCTTTTTTAGTAGTAATTTAGTAGCAAAATGGATTGGGAATGACATTACAAGCAGATAGGTTTAAAAAGGAAAAGCCAGAAAACTTATCATTTTCTGGCTTTCTAGTAGCGGGGCTAGGACTTGAACCTAGAACCTTCGGGTTATGAGCCCGACGAGCTACCAATTGCTCCACCCCGCGGTGTAATTTTTTATGCCTTCGGGTTATGAGCCCGACGTTTACTTTTCAAATTTCGGGTCGAAATATATCTAACAATTACCCCTGTGTCAAATATACTTTTGAATTACTAGAAAAGATTTGTTTATGCTTTCTTTTCGCCCTTTAAACGGCTACCAAAGTAAACACCAACTGCCCCTATTATAGGATTAAGTATCAAAATGAAGGAAGGTTGCTGTGCACGCTGCATGGCTTCCAAATTTCCTACTTCCTCTGTACGTGGTTGGTGTGCGTATTCGTTTGTAGTTGCTAATGCCGGAATTGCCAAAATAATACCAAGCAACAGTACAATTACAGCAAGTAATAGAGAAGTATTCCGATTTTTAGAAATCCATTGGCAAACGAAGCCACCCAGTATTGCCGCAGCAATACTAATCACAATGCTAAGAAAAACCCAAGTAATACTAACACGATAAGAGTTTTCTGCAAATGAACCTTCGGGACCTAAAAGCAGATATAGAAAAGTAAAACTAACAAACACCGATACCGCCATTGCAAAGTACCCGGCCACAATTGCAAGTATTTTCTTTCCCATTTTTATTCTTTCTAATTTGTTTATTGAAACACGAAATAATTTAGGTAAATATTTTTTGCTTTGCAAAGAGGGAACACTTTGACTGCGGTCACTGTTTAGCTTCTAAATGATATTTAATATTGGGCATCACAAAAGAAAACTTAATCATGAGTTGGATTCTATTATTCATATTGCTGGTATTTATTATTGCTTCGCTGGCAAAAGCTATTAGTATAATTAAGGAATTAAAATCCGGAAGCGAGTAATCTCTCCAGCCTTCTTGTTACTTATTTGAATAGGATTATTAGTAGCCTCAATTTCATCTCGAGAATTTTACACATCCCCTATTCATGTGGTTTTTCAGAAACATCGCAACCTTTCTTATTACCCTCTCGTCTTAATGCATAGAAGCGAATAAAACAGTTCGCTAAATAAACAATAATGAAAGTGAGGCAGAAAATGAAAGCAAAGCTAACAATCGCAATTGTAGTTTTAGCTGCTTTACTATTCACAAACTTCTCTTATGCAGAAGTGAATAAGACTGATACAAAAGCCAATACATATGAAGTAATCGAACAAAACAGACTAATTGGATTGGCATCCGATAACGAGGGTTTAAGAATCAGCTGTGCATTTAATCTTGGAGAAATGAAATCCGAAAAAGCCGTTATTCCGTTAATCAAACTACTGCGAGATGGAACGAGCGAAGAAGAAAGAATTATAGCCGCTCTATCATTAATTAAAATCGGCGATCCGCGAGGGGCATTCTTTGTTGGCAGAACTGCAAAGTATTGCGACTGCGACAAGCTTCGTTACTTCTGTACAAAATTCTATCAATCCTACTTAAATGCTCAATCGGGTGAAAAACAACAAGAGATTTTCAAAACTTGGGAAGAGTATGCAATTGCAGAATAATTTTACCGGAAAACCGGCTGCAACCAGCCGGTTTTTTTATAACAAATTAATTTGCTTACCTAATTCGGCAGAATAAAGTTGTAAAGATTTTTTAGTATGAAGAAGATGCTGCCCAATCCAATTTTGCGATTCACTTTCTCCATGCAGTAAAATTATCTTAGAAGCACCGGAACGTTTAGCAATAGCAAGCAAATCTTCTCTCTTTGAATGAGAAGGAAAATAAAATCTATCAACATCACAAAGAATTTTCTGCGGGTCCATTCCTTCGTTCAATGTCAGGCTTTCCCCCATTTTTGAATTCATGATTTTATAACCGGGTGTTTCGGAATCCATGTAGCCTACACTAAAAATTCCAAATGTACTTTGTTTTATCCAATACTCCATTAGTCTATATGAAGTCGTTCCCTTCAACATCATACCGCTGGAAGCAAGCACAATCCCCGGATTCTTTTTAAAGAGATTTAGGTCTTCAACATCATGCACATTTGTTTGCGGAATATCTTTAAGCACTAATTCTTTGTTTCCCCGGTTAACTAAATATCTATGTCGATCATAGATATTTGAAATTTCCCTCCCTATTCCGCCGGTATAAATGAAAGAATCTGTTAGAATTTTCCTTTCCATCAAATTATAAACCGTAGCAAGAATTTCTTGCGTTTTACCAAGAGCGAAAACCGGAATAAGAACCGAGCCGCCATTATGTAGAACTTTGTTTGTATGCTTTGCAAATCTTTTTGCTTCGCTTGCCCAACTTCCAAGTTTTAGAGAATCAGTAGACCCATATGTTGTTTCGGTTAACAGAATAGTAGCACCCTCAAACGATGAAATATCCGCACTCTGCATTATCATTTGATCAGAGAGATTTATGTCACCGGTGTAAACTATTTTCTGTCCGGCAATTTCGATTATGATAGAAGCCGCACCCAAAATATGACCAGCATCGTTAAGTGTAATTTTAATGTTTTCACTAAGAGAGTGTCGCAATCCGCAAATTTCGAAAGGTGAATTGTATTCTACATCGCGCATTGATCTTACGAGCAAGTCAATTTCTTGATGCGAATAATTTCTCAAATCTTCGCCCGGCAATGATTCTGCCGCTAAAATGTTAGCCGCATTATGAAGTGTTAACTCGGCAACTTCTTTTGTCTGATAAGTAGAATAAATTATTACATGGGGAAATTCTTGGACTAAAAACGGAAGCGCTCCAATATGGTCTTGATGCGCATGACTAATTATTGCGAAATCGAGTGGTTCATTTTTAATCAGATCGAAGCGTGGAAGAGATTCCTTTCCTTTTTTGCGAGGGTGTGTTCCACAATCTAAAAGAAGCCCGGTCCCAAATATGTTTAGGTAGAAACAATTAGCGCCGATATCATCGGCGCCACCAAGAGGTAAAAATCTAATCATCGGGATTATTTGTAAAACTCATACTTGAATTGAGCATGAAATGCCGCCTTATCAGAATTATCATAGCGGGTTTCATCGTTTTGCAAACCATTCTCTAAATAACTAAAAACAACCCGGTATTGTCTGTTGCCGTCGGAAGTAAACATTCGATCCTCAATAATGTTTTGCAGATCATCATATGTTACGATTCTTTTGGTTTGAGGGGTTTCTACTTCAGAAATATTTCCCTTTTCATCATATTTGTTTTTAACGGAATATGAATTTGACAAATCCTTAAAGTCTTCTCTTATCAATTTGCCCGCTTCATTGTATATAAACCATTTTTCGCGAGTAACATTTCCTCCTTTATCTAAAACAGTTGTCGTTTTGACCGCACCACTTTCAAAAGTATTAACATACCGCCCGATTGATTTTTTATTTTTATCAAATGTTTCAGATTCAATTAAATTGTTTTCTTTATCATACTTAAAAACAATGCGCATATTACCGCGTTTTTTATCGTAGAGTTTTCTTTCAACTTCGTTTCCTTTTTTATCGTACTTACATTCTTTCTTACCTACGAGTACATTTGATGCATTACGCGTTTCCATTTTTAATAGTCTTCCTTTCTTATCGTAGAGGAATATATAGCGTAGATCAAGTATTTCATCACCTATATAGCGGCTAAGCTCTTTTCTATTACCATTTTTATCGAAAGTTAGTTTTTCAACCAGAGATTTTTTCTGAGGAACTTTTCCTTCAGCATCAAAAAATCCGGCATAGCGCAAACGGGTTTTCACTTTGAGTTTTTTTGCTTTTTCCAATTCGCGGGTAGATTGTTCAACAAAATCATTTTTATTGCTTTTGGAATCATCCATGCTTTGAGCTATTGTATTCTTATTATTCCCCAAAAAGATTGCTAATACAATTACAAAAAAGATTTTTACAAATCCGTTACTCATAAAACTCCTTTCAAGACTATTTTCTACAAGATTGTTTTGTTGATTCTATTTCCATTTGAACCAGTACAGCAAGATGTTCAATTTCTTCTACGGTCAACTCTTTTTGGATTTCCTCAAACCATTCCCTTTCTTCAAACCGAACATGATTATCAAGTAAATTGCCAAACTCGTCAAGTATGATTTCAAGTCCTTCACTACCGGCAATTTTGCTAATCAGCTTTTCAATTTGTTCATGTTCTAAAATGATTCGAGCGCAAAGTTCCTTTAGTTTTTCTGTTTTGCTTTCAGATATTGGAATTAAATATTTCTCCTCCCGTTCGAAATGTGGTTTAAGCTCTGTTTCCCACATTTTTAAAGTATAATCAGCTTTTTCATCAATTGTTGCTCGCATTCCTTTGTATCGGGGAGAATTCGTTTTACAAATCTGTGCAAGTATTAATGCCTGATGGTGATCTTTAGAAAATTCAACTAGTCCAAAGTGACGTTTCATAATACTGGTCTTTTAAGATTATGTTTTTCCCGGTACAGCTGACCAATCTCTGCGCCAACAATAAATAAGCAAGCCGAATAATAAACCCAAAAAAGAATAGCAATTATCAAAACGAATGCGCCATAAAACGGATTTGTCCGCAATATATTGTTTATGTAATAACCAAAACCGAATCTTGCTGCTTCCCAGAAAATAGTTGTCCAAATAGCACTTAAAGCAGCTACCCGCTTGCCAAGTTGTTCATAGGGAATTAAGTAATAAAGTGCGAAGAACATTAAGAACATTAACACTAGCGAAGAAAAATAAACCAGACTGTTCCAGATAGAACTGATATCAAAGCTCTGCAAAAGCTCAGTGTTCTTAGTAAGTTCATAAATAATATTTACAGCTGGTAGAATAAATGTTGAAAGCGAAACTAAAAACACCAACAGAATAACCATTACGATATCACGAATTAAACCGTAAATAAATCCCCGCTCAACTTTTACATCGTAAATTTGATTTAGAATTGTCCGAACGCTACTAAATATCCAAGTTGAAGTAAATATTAAACCGCCTATACCAATATAAAACGCAGAAGTTTTGTATTCGATTACTTCCGGCAAGCGGGAACTGATTAATTTTTTAACATAATTAGCGTAAGCTGGATAAGGAATTGTTTGATCGATTAAATTATTGATCTGCGCCTCTATCACAGCCTGGTCAAATATATTTCCAAGCAGTGAAAAAATCAGCAAAATAAATGGAATCATGCCTAGGAAAAGAGAAAATGAAATACCGGCGCCAGCAAAAAACAAGTTGTGCTGATCCATTCTTCTAAACAAGCCGATGAAGTAATAATCGATAAACTCAAGTATACTCTTCACTGTTGCCAGAGAAACATAAGAAGCTATTTTTTTAAAGATCTTAAACTTTCGCATGCATCTTGGATGAAATTGAATTGTAATACAAATCAATTAGATGAGAAAGTGAAAATCTATATTGATCATTTAAGCTAAGGCAATCTCCCCCAGTTTCACCAATCAGTGTAAAAGGAGTAAAACTCTTACCGGCATTCGCTTCAAATTTTTCTTTGTTATCCGGATTAACTGAAACAATTACTCGCGATTGACTTTCCGAGAAAAAGGAAAAATCTTCTCTTTTCTTAATTGGCACATGAACCTTTGCACCAATAGGTTTTTCTTGATCAATAATACAGCACTCAGCCAACGAACACAAAACTCCACCATCGGAAATATCGTGCGCAGATTCAATCAATTCTGATTCGATTAAATGTAGAACTGTTGTGTGTAAATCTTTTTCTGCTTGTAAATCAATCTTTGGAATTTCTCCAGTGACAAGATTGTGAACAACTTTCAGATATTCACTTCCGCCAATTTCTTCATAATCTTCGCCAAGTAAGTAAATGAGATCGCCTGGATTTTTGAACTGAGCTGTTCTGACATTTTCAATGTCCTCAATCAAACCAACCATTCCAATTGTTGGAGTAGGATAAACAGCCGCATCCGGACTTTCGTTATAAAAGCTTACATTGCCTCCGGTAACCGGAGTATTAAAGAAGCGGCAAGCCTCTCCCATTCCTTCAATTGCTTTTTTGAATTGCCAATAATTTTCCGGCTTGTAAGGATTTCCAAAATTCAAACAGTTTGTAATTGCAAGAGGTATTGCGCCCGTGCAGACAACATTGCGCGCTGATTCGGCCACTGCAATCTTAGTTCCTTCTTTCGGATTTAGATAAACATATCTTCCATTGCAATCTGTTTTTGCCGCGAGTGCTTTATTAGTTCCTTTGATATAAATAACGGCAGCATCAGAACCGGGGCCGACAATTGTATTTGTTCGAACCATAGAGTCGTATTGTTCGTAAACCCATCGTTTGCTTGCTACATTATGAGATGAAAATATCTTTTCGAAAGAAGTAATAATTGAATCGGGTTCCGGAATTTTTGAAAGATCAAATTTACTAGTTTCCTCAAGATACTTTGGCTCTCGAGTTTCACGATTATAAACCGGTGCATTCCCGCCAAGGACTAATTCGATAGGCGGTATTTCAGCTTTCTTTTCACCTTCATAATTTATAATTACTTTTTGCTCATCTGTTACAACACCAACAATCTCACAATGCAAATCCCACTTTTCAAAAATTTCTTTTACTTTATCTTCGCACCCTTTCTTAGCAATGACCAGCATTCGTTCTTGGCTTTCGGAAAGCATAATTTCATAAGCGCTCATTCCCTCTTCGCGTAGCGGTACTTTATCTAAGTCGATAATCATTCCCGATTCGCCTTTTGCGCTCATTTCGGATGTAGAGCAAGAAATTCCCGCAGCACCCATATCTTGAATTCCAACTACCAAATCTTGCTTAATGATTTCAAGCGTTGCTTCCAGCAAAAGTTTTTCTGTAAATGGATCGCCGGCTTGAACAGATGGGCGTTTAGCTTCCGACTTCTCCGAAATTTCTTCGCTAGCAAAAGTAGCACCGTGAATTCCATCTCTTCCCGTAGATGAACCTACTATCATTACCGGATTACCAGCACCTTTTGCTACAGCTGAAACTACCTTGCCGGTATCCACCAATCCTATTGCCATAGCATTTACAAGAGGATTTGTTCTATAGCATTCATCAAAGTAAACTTCACCGGCAACTGTAGGAACACCGAAACAGTTTCCATAATCACCAATTCCTTTAACAACACCTTCAAATAAATATCGCGTGCGTGCATCATCAAGCGATCCAAATCGTAATGAATTCAAACTTGCAATTGGGCGAGCACCCATTGTAAAAATATCCCGCAAAATTCCGCCAACACCGGTAGCTGCACCTTGATAAGGCTCTACAGCAGAGGGATGATTGTGACTTTCAATTTTGAACGCAACAGCCAACCCATCTCCAATATCCACAAGTCCGGCATTTTCTTCTCCGGCGCCGACCAATAATCTGCCGCCGCTTCTAGGAAGCGTTTTTAGCAATGCAATTGAGTTTTTATAGCTGCAATGCTCACTCCACATTACCGAAAAAATTCCAAGTTCTGTAAAAGTAGGCACTCTGCCAAGCCGCTCGCAAATCCAGCCATATTCTTCTTCAGTTAATCCATGCTCAAGCGCTAAATTCAAATTTACTTCGGGATCTTTCATTTTTCTCTTGTTTTGATTTATGTGGCAAAGATAAGAATTTTTTGATTTGAGCCGGAATACATTTTTACTCATTTCTCCCCTAGCCCAAAGGAGTGATAATTGTAACTATACCCAAACCTTTCTATTTTGCAGCCGTCTTAAATGATGGAGAATAATACCCGTGGATGCTAAAATGACTAGAGATATGAACCATCACAAATATTGGATTTTAGCAGCGATCGTTTTACTGATTGCTCTGGCTTCTGCATATCTATCTTCTTCGTACCAAGAAATTACAATGAACACCACCCGCCCCGAGGCAATTAAAATTGCTAAGGAATTCCTTGCAAAAAAAGGTATTAATACAGAGGAATTCCAAAGCGAGGCTTTTATTGATAACTATATGGTTCAGAACCGATATTTGATTAAAAAGTTAGGTGATGAAAAATATTCAGAGTTCATTAAGCGCGCAGATTTTCCTCTTAGAAGATGGGATGTAATGTTTCATCAAAATTTGAGCAAAGAAATTCCTCAGTATAATTACTTTGTTGGAGTTGGCTCAAACGGTGAAGTAAATGGATTCAAATATGTCATTCCAGACACAACAGCTTTACCTTCACTAAATGAAGTCGAATCGCTTGCCCTCGCAAAGAAATTCTTGGCCGATGAACGGAAAATTGATACTACTAAATTTGCCTACAAAGAGAGCAAACAAGATAATTTTAAGAACCGAGTAGATCATTTAATTCGATTTGACAAATCTGTGCCGGAACTGAATGCTAAAGTTGAAATTCAAGTTTACGTTAAGGGAAATCAAATTGGCGGTTTCTATAGCTATCTCGAAGTCCCTCAAGAATACAAAGAGTTTTTTAATGCCGGAGAGTATTTATTCGGGACTGTCTCCGCAATATTAGTTGTCTTTTTAATGTTTGTAGCTTTTTTCTTTTACTTAAAAAAGTATCATCAAGGCGAAGTTTGGATGAGCGTCGGCAGAAATTTGTTCGTCATATATTTCTTGATGACTCTGCTTTCTCTAACAAATTATTGGCCCGGTTTAGGACAAGGATTATCAATAGGCAATCTTTCTTTCTTAAACACAAAAGTAATTCTAGTGCTAACTAACGGACTAATTGTTTATTTCTTCTTAGCCTTGCTGGTTTTTGCAACTTGGTCTGTTGGAGAATCTTACGCGCGTAGTCTTTGGCCCGAAAAATTACGCGGGATAGACAGTTTTATAAACGCACACATTTTCTCTATTCAATCCGGATCTTCTTTAGGTAAAGGTTGGGTTTTAGGAATTGGTGCATCATTCATTTATATAGCTGCGGCAATTTTGCTAAACCAACCATACGCTAATTTATTTGTTAACACCAGTAGATCGCTAGAAATTTTTACCGGGTTTGCGCCGGCTGCATCAGTTGTGCTAGACTCAATGTCTTCGGCAATGATTGCGAGCATTGTTACGGTATTTTTTGTAATTAATATTTCTTACCAAAGATGGAAAAAGAAATGGCTAAGCATTATTCTAACTGGAATTGTAACAGTGTTTGCATTTGTTATTTCGGAAACACCTCCGTCATTAAATAATTTTACTATTGGTTTGATAAAAGACTTTTTGTTTGGATGCCTAATTGCTTACCTATATTTCAAATTCGATCTGCTGACTATTGCGAGCATGTTTTTTACATCCGGAATGATTTCTAGAAGTCTAGCACTTGTTAACTCAGATAATTCGTTTTATCAGTTTAATTTTTTGCTCATATCTGTTGCGTTTTTGGTGATCCCCATAATCTACATTGTAAGTCGTTTGCGCAAAGAAGAGTACGTTCTAGAGAGCTACGGATTGCCTTCACACGTACAGCGAATTTCCGAACGTGAACGTTTGAGAAAAGAACTGGAGATTGCAGCCAAAGTTCAACTTTCATTGTTGCCAAAGGAAGAACCAAAAATTCCGGGTTACGATATTGCAGCTATCTCGATTCCGGCAGTTGAAGCCGGTGGAGATTATTTTGATTTTGTTAAACTAAGCGGAAGCAAACTTGGTGTAGCAATTGGAGATGTTTCCGGAAAAGGAGTTGGCGCCGCAATTTATATGACTCTTACAAAAGGCATTTTACAAGCACATGCTGAAGAAGACACTTCTCCTAAAAATGTTTTAGCAAAAGTTAACCGATTACTCTACAAAACAATTGAGAAGAATTCATTCGTAAGTATGTTCTACGCTATTCTGGATGTGAATCAGCACAAGATGATTTACTCGCGTGCCGGGCATAATCCCGGAATTTTAACAAGCCAGCAGAGCGGCGGAACAAAACTTTTACTCAGTAAAGGAATGGCTCTCGGATTAGAAGAAGGGCACATCTTTTCTGCGACACTTAATGAAGAGGAATTCAGTATAAATCAAGGGGATGTATTTGTTCTTTACACTGACGGCTTTACTGAAGCTATGAATGAACGCCACGATCAGTTTGGTGAAGATAGACTAATTAGTTTGATTGAGAAGAATAGAAATCTAAGCTCCAGAGAACTTATTAATCTAGTAATTAAAGAAGTAGATAAGTTTGTAGATAACTTTCCACAACATGATGATATGACTATGGTAGTCGTAAAGCGTATTTAGTTAGTTAAGGTTAACTAAAAATAATTTGTATAAAAATCTCCCGAATCCGGGAGATTTTTTTTATGCATAATAGCCAACCACACTAAAATCTCTTAATTTATAATCAAATTTATTAGATGTTTTCCAATTCAATTTCTCGGAAGTTAAATGAAGATACTTCTGCTATTATTTGCAGTCACAATAAATAGCATCAACGCGAGTGAAAAATCAGATTACAATCTGATGCAAAACAAAATTGATGTGATCAATTATATAATTGATCTGAAAATCTCCGACGTGTCAAAAGAAATTTCGGCAAAGACGGAAATTGCTTTTAAAACTATAAGCGATTTACAAGAATTGAAGCTCAACATGAAGGGGATGAAAATTCATTCATGCATCGTGGATAATCAAGAAATGGTTTATAACCACTTAGACGGAATCATAACAATCCAACTCGCTTCATTACTTCAAAGCAACACCCATCATTCATTGATAATTGAGTATTCCGGTATTCCGAAGAGTGGTTTATTCATAGGTAAAAATAAGTACAGAAATTTTTCTGCATTTAGCGACAATTGGGCTAACTTCGCTAGTCATTGGTTCCCCTCAATCGATCATCCTTCTGATAAGGCTTCGGCTACATTCAATATCACTGTTCCGGATAAATATGAAGTAATATGCAACGGTGATCAAATAAATAGGGCGACACTGAATAATTCAGAAGTCCAATACACATTCCAAATTAATGAACCGATTCCTACTTATTGCATGGTGGTTGGTGTTTGCGATTTTGCGATTACAGAGACTAAAACCAGTTCCGGTATTCCAATTTTTTATTACACTTATCCGGAAGATAGTCTACATGCGGTAAACGGATTTAAACGTGCAGCTGATATGGTTAGTTTTTATGAAGAAACTATTGGTCCATTTCCCTACTCGAGACTTTCACTAGTGGAATCTTCAACGGTATTCGGGGGAATGGAAAACAGTAGCGCTATTTTCTTCACAGAAAAAAGTCCTTCTTTTACCGGCGAAAGAGATAACGAAGAAACAGTAGCCCATGAAATTGCTCATCAGTGGTTTGGAGATGCTGTAACCATGTCCGATTGGTCTGAAATATGGCTTAGCGAAGGCTTTGCGACTTATTTTACAGCACTTTATTTTGAAGCCCGCGAGGGAGAAGTCCGTTTTAACTCAATTATGAACGAGTACATGAAGAGTTATAAACAAAACTCGAAATCGAATATTCCGGTAATTTATAATGGCTACAAAAATTTATCGGAAATGTTAAACGTTGAGACTTACCAAAAGGGAGCTTTCTTTCTTCACACTTTAAGAAGACAAATTGGGGATAAGAATTTTTTTAAGTCAATTCAAGAATATTATAAAAAGTTTATACACACGAACACAAATACAAATGAGTTTAAGTCTGTTGTAGAAAAAATTTCCGGTAAAAATTTAGATGAGTTTTTTTATAAGTGGCTTTATCAGCCCGGTTTGCCTAATTAAATTATAGAATTCTGGTGCAATAATTTTTTATCTCGATCTGTCCCACTATATTTCGCTTTGCTAACAATCCAAGAAAAGAGTTTATTATGAAAAAGACTATCAACGGACTTTCAGTAAACACATTTGGCGATTCAAGTAAACAATCAATCATTTTTGTACATGGTTTTCCTTATGATCATTCAATGTGGAAAAGCCAGATTGATGTGCTTAAAAATGATTATTACTGCGTTGCGTATGATGTCCGCGGCTTGGGTGAAAGTTCTGTTGGCGACGGACAATATATGCTGGAATTTTTTGTCGATGATCTGTTTGCAATAATAGCTGAACTAAAATTGAATAAGCCGGTATTATGCGGACTCTCGATGGGCGGATATATAGCACTCCGCGCTATGGAAAGAAATCAAGATTTGTTTGGCGGCTTGATATTGTGTGATACTAGGGCTGATGCCGATGACGACGCAGCGAGGTTAAAACGCGGTGTAAGCATTAATATGATTAATAAAGATGGATTAGTAAAGTTTACAGAAATGTTTGTAACGAACTGTTTTGCAGAAGAAACTCCGAAACAAAACGAGAAAATGTTTTTAACAACATTGTACAATACACAGAAAAACGATCCACTTGGAGTAAAAGGTTGCATCATTGCAATAATGAGCCGCACCGATACAACAAAATTTCTCCCTCAAATAAAAATCCCAACACTTGTTATTTGCGGTTCGTTTGATAAACTAACGCCTCCAACAGTTATGCGTGCAATGGCTGAAAAAATTCCAAACTCGGAATTTGCAGCGATACCATTTGCGGGACATATGACTCCGCTTGAAAATCCATCTTGTGTAAATGATTTGCTGAAAGGATTTCTTGATAGAAATTTTAGCGCTTAATCACTTCGTCAATTTCTTGAAGTGAGGATTCGGAGCTATCTTCTTTTTAATAGTATCAATTTTAACTGCGGTCGGTTTTAATTTCGAAACCGTCTTTGCTGGTTCAGCCGGAGTCTTTTCAATTACTCTTTCAATCGGTGCAAAGTTTGGATCTGCTTTATAGACTGGTGTATTTACTTGAGCATCGTTCTGAGAAGGCGCAACAACATTTTCACGGGTATCTTCTCCATCTTGTTTCGGCGCTTGATGTGAACCATCAACCGGATAAATTACAGAAACTTTTTTGGGTGCTGGTTTTATTTGCACTCCGGCTTCGGTTTGATTCTCTACTATTCCGCTTACATCTTTTTTTGAGAGAATATATTCATTCCCCGACTTATAATATTTTATTTCGGAACCGGATTTACTCGGAGCAGTCTTGCCTTTCTCAATCACACTGTCAACACTTTCAAAGTGACTTTCTTTCTTCGAATTAGTTGAACCAACGCCATCAATAATATCTTTTCCTTTCTCAATTCCGCTTTCAACAACATTAACAACTTTTTGTTTGTAAGGAAGAATTGAATCTGCAACACCGCTAATACCGACAATTAAAAAACTAGTTAAAATAACAGCACAAGCAACCGGTAGTACTTTTGCTAAGAAAAACCTCAAGGTTCTTTCCATAAATTTTGGACCTGCGCCGGAAGCAGCGAGGCTTTTATCCACAGAGTTAATTCTGTTTACGAAAAACCAGAGTGATACTGCCAGAAGCCAGATAGCAATTACGGAGACCACAAGAAAAATCATTGCGGCTTCTTTCTGAGAAATGATTAGCGAAATAACAACTGCACCAATAAAAAAGAAAAAGAAAAACTGAAGCTTTCTTTCTAATTGGCTTTCTAAATACAGTCTCTCTTGAAATGCGTCCCAACTCATAGTATTCTCTTTTGCTTAATAAAATCTTACTTCGTGATGAATGAATTTTCCGGCTTCGTAAACGAACTTGGCGGAAAAATATTTTTCTTGGAACAGCCATGGAATAAAAATTTTATCGCCATCCCAAAGATTTAGATCAGCCAAATTTTCGTGCTGAATCCACTCCAGTTTACCTTCATTCGAGTCAATTAGTTTCCCGCTGAATTTTTCTGCTATAAAAAGAAACACATACCAATCTTTCTTGCCGTCGAACATCGGAAAAGTAATAAAACCCTTCATTTTGGGATCAATCATTAATAAGCCGCTTTCCTCTTCAACTTCTCTTATAGCACATTCTTCCGGTGATTCGCCTTGCTCAAATTTTCCGCCCAGACCGTTCCATTTACCTTCATGATAATCGTTCGGTTTTTTATTGCGAAAAAGCATTAGTGTTTTTCCTTCATGCATTACATAACAGAGCGTTGCTAGTTGTACCAAATAAAATCCTATTTGTTAATTGAGTCTGCTAATACTTTCGAAATCTCATCAAGTTCTTCAAGAAACCATTTTACTTTTTCTGATTTTGCCCGTTTGCTGTCTCTAATAAGAGCAAGCCAGAGCTTTGCTTCATTGGCAAACTTAATAGCATCAATTGTGGAATTGGTTAAATCTTTCTTTGTCATCGCCGCAGAAGATTCAATAAACTTTCCAATTACACTTGTTCCGTTTTTAAATAGTTCATCAATAATTTTTTTCGAAACTTCATCCTTCGGAAGAGAATCAATAAACTCTATAAGCTTAAGGGTGAAGAAATAAATTCTCTGTTTAAACTCACTGCGCGATTTTGGAGAATCTAATGTCATTGAACTCAATCCTTACTTAATCCAAGGTAACATTCTTTAAGCAGATAATTTTTCACATAATCAGAAACACCTTCATCTACATTTCTGATCGGTTTATCATATCCGGCACTTCTAATCTTTTTCAAATTAGCTTCAGTGAAGTATTGATACTTATCCCGGATTTCTTCCGGCATATCAACAAACTCTATGTTAACCGGCTTCCCGACCGAATTGAATAAAGCGGTAACAAGATCAATCCATGTTTGGGCTTTTCCGGTTCCCACATTGAAGATACCATTCTTATCCGCATGATCGAGAAAATAAAGAGTCATATCAACTGCGTCTTTAACATAAACGAAATCACGCTTCTGTTCCCCATCTTTATAATCAGCGAGATGAGATTTAAACAATCTTACTTTACCGGCATCGCGCACTTGCTCAAACGCTTTGTGAACAACACTTCGCATATCACCTTTGTGATATTCATTCGGTCCGTAAACGTTGAAATACTTTAGTCCGACTACTTTATTTAGCAAGCCGTTTCTTTTTATCCATGAATCGAATAAATGCTTCGAGTAGCCATACATATTAAGAGGACGTAAAGTTTCTAACTGATCTTCGTCATCGTTATAACCGTTAATTCCATTGCCGTATGTTGCCGCGGATGATGCATAAATAAAGCGGCTTCCATTTTCCAAGCAGAATTTTGCCAGTTCTTGCGAATAGTGATAATTATTGTCCATCAAATAATCGGCATCTTTTTCTGTTGTAGCCGAACAAGCTCCAAGATGAATAACCGAAGTAATTTTGAAAGGCTCATTACGCTGAAGTATCATTGCCATGAAATCATCTTTGTGAAGAAAATCGGCATACTTTAGTCCGTTCAAATTCATCCACTTATCATCCTTGCCAAGCTCATCAACAATCACAATTCTATCCACGCCCATCTGATTAAGGCGCCACACCACAGCACTTCCTATAAATCCAGCTCCGCCGGTTACAACTATCATTATCTTCTCGATTATTTGTTATATTTGAACGAAAGTTAACGATATCTCACTACTGAATCAAAACTGAAATTATTGTGATCGTTCACTTCTTAATCATGATCTTGATCTTAATCTTGATCGTGATAAAGAAGATCAAGTGCAAGATCATGAGTAAGATCAAGACTGGGTAAAACGATGAAATACGATTTAAAATATTTTCAAGACTTACTTCAAAAAAGAATTCTCGTTCTCGATGGATCAATGGGCGTTTTCATTCAGCGCTTCAAGTTGAGCGAAGAACAATTCCGTGGAGAAATGCTTAAAGATCATTCGGTTGATTTAAAAGGCAACAATGATATTCTTGTTCTAACTCAGCCGGAAATAATAAAAGGAATCCACAGAAATTATTTGGAAGCCGGTTCGGACATTATAGAGACAAATACTTTCAACGGAACTGCAATCTCTCAAGCAGATTACAAAACCGAACATTTGGTTTACGAAATAAATTTTGAAGCGGCTAAAATTGCTAAAGAAGTCGCAGACGAATTCACAAAAGCCAATCCCGATAAGCCAAGATTTGTTGCCGGCTCACTGGGACCAACAAACAAAACGCTTTCCATCTCTCCTGATGTAAACGATCCCGGTTTCCGCTCAGTAAATTTCGATGAAGTTGCTGCGGCATTCAAAGAACAAGCACGCGGCTTGATAGATGGCGGGGCAGATATTCTACTTGTTGAAACAATGATTGATACGCTTGTTTGCAAAGCCGCTTTGTTCGGCATTATGGAGTTATGCGAAGAAACCGGCAACGACATTCCGATTATGATTTCCGGTTCTGTAATAGATATGAGCGGCAGAACTTTGAGCGGGCAAAATACTGAGGCATTCTGGAATTCCGTTTCTCACACAAAAAATTTATTAAGCGTTGGCTTGAACTGTTCACTCGGACCAAAACAAATACGTCCTTTTATTGAAGAGCTATCGAGAATTTCTGGTGTGTTCGTTTCTCTTTATCCAAATGCCGGTTTGCCAAATGAGTTTGGCGGTTACGATGAATCGCCGGAAGCAATGTCTAAAGTTCTTGATGAATTTGCCAAGGAAGGTTTCTTTAACATAATTGGCGGCTGCTGCGGAACAACACCAGATCACATTAGAGCATTTGCTGAAATCGCAAAAAAATATCCGCCTAGAAAAATTCCGGAGATTCAGCCTTACTTACGTTTAAGCGGACTCGAAGCACTCACTCTTCGCCCGGAAACAAATTTTGTAAATATCGGTGAACGAACTAATGTAACCGGCTCCAAGAAATTTGCTCGCCTCATCAAAGAAAATAAGTATGAAGAGGCTCTTTCGGTAGCCCGAGAACAAGTAGAAAACGGCGCGCAAGTTATTGACATCAACATGGATGAAGGAATGATAAATTCCGAAGAGGCCATGACAAAGTTTCTGAACCTTCTTGCAACCGAGCCCGATATTGCGCGCGTTCCAATAATGCTGGATTCATCCAAGTGGAGTGTAATTGAAGCCGGACTGAAATGCCTTCAAGGAAAAGGAATTATTAATTCTATTTCAATGAAGGAAGGTGAAGATGTATTTAGACTTCATGCAAAGAAAGCATTGAAGTATGGTGCAGCCGTTATCGTAATGGCATTTGATGAGCAAGGGCAAGCCGATACATTTGAACGTAAAACACAAATCTGCAAACGCGCTTATAAAATCTTAACTGAAGAAATCGGTTTTCCGCCGCAAGACATAATTTTCGATCCAAATATTTTTGCAATCGCAACAGGAATAGAAGAACATAATCAGTATGCAATAAACTATATTGAAGCAACTAGATGGATCAAGAAGAATCTTCCGCATGCAAAAATTAGCGGCGGTGTTAGCAATATTTCTTTTTCATTCAGAGGTAACGATGCTGTTCGCGAAGCAATGCACTCAGCATTTCTTTATCATGCAATAGAAGCCGGTATGGATATGGGAATTGTAAACGCCGGTCAGCTTGCAGTGTACGAGACAATTCCAAAAGAGCTTTTAGAAAAAGTTGAAGATGTTTTGTTAAACAGAAAACCGGACGCAACAGAAAAGCTGGTTGAGTTTGCAAACACATTAACAAAAGACATTAAACAAGATGTTGCCGATGCTGCTTGGCGGCACGAAAGTGTTGAAGAGAGGTTGAAGTATGCATTAATAAAAGGCATTGTTGAGTTTATTGATGTGGATATTGAAGAAGCAAGACAAAAATATGCACAGCCGCTTCAAGTAATTGAAGGACCGTTGATGTCTGCAATGAATGTTGTGGGGGATCTTTTTGGTTCCGGCAAAATGTTTTTGCCCCAAGTTGTTAAGAGCGCGCGCGTTATGAAAAAAGCAGTCGCAATCTTAATTCCATACATCGAGGCTGAAAAAGAAAAGAGCGGCAGCAAAAAATCTAACGGTGTTGTGTTAATGGCAACTGTTAAAGGCGATGTTCACGATATCGGCAAAAACATCGTTGGTGTAGTTCTTGGATGCAACAACTACGATATTATCGATCTCGGCGTAATGGTTCCAAGCGATAAAATTCTTTCTACTGCTGTAGAGAAGAATGTTGATGTGATAGGACTTAGCGGTTTAATTACTCCTTCGCTCGATGAAATGGTTCACGTTGCAAAAGAAATGGAAAGAATGAATTTGAGTATTCCTCTTCTTATCGGCGGTGCTACAACATCAAGAATTCACACAGCGGTTAAAATTGCGCCGGAATATTCTAAGCCAACAATTCACGTGCTCGACGCATCAAAGAGTGTTGGAGTTGTTAGTAACTTGTTGAACGAAAAAGCTAAAGAAGAATATGTAAGCAAAATAAAAGATGAATACAAAAAACTTCGCGAAGATCATTTTAGGAAACATTCAGCCAAAGAGTATATCTCAATTGAGAAAGCTCGTGAGAATAAATTAAAATTGGACTGGCAGAATTATACTATACACAAGCCGAACAAGCTTGGAGTTACTAATTTCAAAAATTTTCCGTTAGAAGAAATTCGTCCATACATCGATTGGACTCCATTCTTCCAGACTTGGGAATTGAAGGGAAAATACCCGGCAATTTTTGAAAATGGAAATTACGGCAGTGAAGCAAAGAAAATTTTTGATGATGCGAATAAACTTCTCGATCAAATCGTTAAAGAAAAATCCTTAACAGCTAACGGAAATATCGGCTTATTTCCAGCCGCTTCTGTAGAAGATGACATTGAACTTTTCACCGATGATTCGCGGAAAGGAATCCTCGCCAAATTAAACACAATCCGTCAGCAGTCTGTCAAATCGGAAGGTTTGCCAAACATTGCTCTTTCAGATTTTATCGCTCCAAAAGAAAGTGGAGTGAGTGATTACATTGGAATGTTTGCTGTAACAACCGGACTAGGAATTGAAAAGCTGATTGAGAAATTCGAGAAAGATCACGATGATTATAATTCTATAATGACGAAAGCGATTGCTGATAGACTAGCTGAAGCATTCGCGGAATTGCTTCACCAAAAAGTTAGAAAGGAAATCTGGGGTTATGCCTTGGATGAAAATTTACCGAATGATAAATTGATTGAAGAAGAATATGCGGGCATTCGTCCAGCACCCGGTTATCCGGCTCAGCCAGATCATACAGAGAAACTCACGATCTGGAAATTGCTTGATGCTGAAAAAGAAACATCAATTTCCTTAACAGAAAGTTTAGCTATGAATCCCGCTGCATCTGTGTGCGGGTTATACTTTGCGCATCCAAAATCGAAATATTTTACAGTTGGCAAAATCAGTAAAGACCAGCTTATAGATTACAGCAAACGTAAAGGAATAAGTTTGAAAGAGGCCGAGAAGTGGCTTCGCCCAATTTTGAATTATGATGAAAGCGAATAACTCGTGTTACGCATATATTCAACTAACTTCGCCACTAAGACACCAAGGCACTAAGAAGTTTTGAATGAGAAGTTTCCTTTGTGTCTTAGTGACTTAGTGGCAAAAACTTATTTCGTGCGTATCATGAGTCAATAAGTAATAAACTCCTATACCTTGATGAGGCTGTTATGAGTAAAGAGAAATCAGTTTTGTTAGAGCTATTGACAAAAGTTGATGATCTTAAAAAAGAGATTGATGCTTTCCATCCTCTTCCGGCAGATGTGGAAGAACGCATCATGCAAAAATTCCGGCTTGATTGGAACTACAACTCCAATGCAATTGAGGGAAATGCGCTCAACTATGGAGAAACAGTCGCTTTCCTAATGCACGGAATTACAGCACACGGCAAACCCTTAAAAGATTATCTTGATATTAAAGGTCACAACCAAGCAATAAATTATCTGCTCAACTTTGTGAGAAACAAAGTAGAACTAACTGAAGCAGTTATTAGAGAACTTCACAAAACTATTTTAGTTGAGCCTTATGAAATAGATGCCATAACAGCTGATGGTAAGGCTACAAAACGAACTGTTGCAATCGGCGCATATAAAACCCAACCTAATCATGTTAAAACAGCAACCGGAGAAATGCATTACTTTGCTACACCGGAAGAAACTCCCGCTAAAATGCAAGACTTGATGACATGGTACAGAAAAGCAAGAGAAGACAAAGAAGTTCATCCCGTAGTATTAGCTTCATTTTTCCATCACCGTTTTGTGTCTATACATCCTTTTGATGATGGCAATGGAAGAATGGCGAGATTATTAATGAACTTACTTTTGATGCAAAGCAACTATCCGCCGGTTGTTATTAGAACTAAGGACAAGAACAATTACTATTTAGCTTTAAGTCAAGCTGATGCCGGAAATACTTCCCCGTTTGTTGAATACGTTGCAAATGCTTTGACACATTCAGAAGAAATTTATTTGAAAGGTGCTAAGGGTGAAAGCATTGAAGAGTTGGATGATGTTGACAAAGAAATAGTGCTTTTCAAAAAAGAAATCCTTGGCAGAGAAGATGCTTTTGAACAAAAAAGAACTGAGGAAGATGTAAAAGATATTTTTGATAAGTTTTTCAGTCCATTACTTGTAGGTTTGAGTAAAGGGCTTTCAGAAATAAAAAGTCTTTTTTTTAAGTCACTAGAACACTGGAGACATCCTAATAGTAACCAGAACGTAATGCTGTCGATTTTTTCTATCTTACTTGAAGAACAAAACTATTATGATAAAATAACAGCGGCTTTTGGTAAAGACTACTTATCGTATACTTTTCATTTCATTGAGTTCAAAACTGCAAAAAACCCGTTTACTATATTTCTTAGTGTTGCAATAATTTTCCAAGAATACTCTTATTACTTTGGTTATAAGATTGGTCAAAAATTAACTTACCCAGAAGTTCCAGTAGCTAATTCACCGAAGTCCCAACATGATTTAATTCAGAAGTATTATCATCAATCTTTTTCAAAAGACGAAATGCAACAGTTGATTGTAAAAATAAAGAAAGAACTATTTGACAAAATAAAGGAAAAAGCTAACGAATGATTAGCAAACACTTCCGTTCCGGAAATATCGGCGCGTTGATGGATGAATACGAGCGCGCATCAGTTGATTTGAGAAAGTTAATTTTACCTTTCTCACAAGAAGAGTTTGAAAATATTCTCGATGATAAAACCAATGACGAAGATTGTCGATCTATCCAGACAATCATGAATCATGTTGTAGCGGCCGGGTACAGATATTTAAATCAAATTAATGTTTTTCTGAAACAAGGGCAGATCACTCCGAATTTTCAAGTTACTTCCCCGCTCTCGGCAATTAAAGAATTTGATAAGATGCTTTCCCTTACAAGTGAAGCCGTTAAAAATAATCTTGTAATTAATTATGAAGAAGTTGAAGCAGCAAGAATGGAAACACGCTGGGGATTATATGACATAGAAATGATGTTTGAACATGCAATAGTTCATATTCTTCGGCACCGCCGACAAATAGAAAAACTAACTCAACAAAACAACCCGTAATAGAACGGAGTTCTTATGAAACAAAGATTACTCGCAGTAATGTTTTTCGGTTTTGCATTTATTCTCATCGCACAAGAAAAAATAGATTACCAAATGATGCAGCGAATTCGTCAAGAAGGATTGCAGAATTCCAAAATACCGGAATTGATGAGCTACCTTTGCGATGTTTACGCTCCAAGATTAGCCGCCTCTCCCCAGTACCGTGAAGCCGGTAAATGGACTGTTGCTAAACTTACAGAGTTTGGTTTAGAAAAAGCTGGAATGGAAAGTTTTGGTACACTCGGACGAGGCTGGGAATTGAAAAAGTTTTACGCTGCAATGACTGCACCGCAATACATGCCTCTTATTGCTTATCCAAAAGCATGGACGCCGGGACTAGCCACAACGCTTAAGGGCAACGCAATCTTAATGGATATTAAAAAGGAAGAAGATTTGGCTGCCTTCAAAGGAAAGTTGAAAGGCGCTATAGTTCTTACAAAAGGTGAACAAGAAGTTCCACTTTCATTAGAACCGGATGGACAGCGTTATACTGATGATGAATTAGAAAAGATGAAATTAGCTCAAGATGGAGGTGGAAGGAATCAAAGTGCAGATCAATTTGCTATAATGCGCGCTCAAAGAGAACTTCAAACAAAAGTTGCTAAGTTTATTAAAGATGAAGGCGCGGCTGTTATTCTTGAACCAAGCCGCGGTAAACATGGAACGATTTTCGTGCAGAGCGGCGGCTCATACAGAAAAGGTTCTGAAGTTCCACTTCCTCAAGTAGTTGTTTCCGTTGAACAGTACAACAGAATGGTTCGTATATTGCAGAAAAACATTCCGGTTGCTCTTGAATTAGAAATACAAGCAAACTTTGTTGATACCGATTCTCTCGGTTATAATGTTGTTGCGGAAATTCCAGGAACAGATAAAAAATTAAAAGATGAGCTTGTAATTCTTGGCGGACACTTTGATACTTGGCATGCCGGAACCGGCGGAACAGATAACTCGGCCGGAAGTGCGATAGCAATTGAAGCAGTTCGCATACTTAAAACTCTTGGCGTTAAACCAAGAAGAACCATTCGCATTGCTCTTTGGGATGCAGAGGAAGTTGGCTTAATTGGTTCACGCGGTTATGTAGCAAATCATTTCTTTGATAGAGACAAAAAAGAAAAGAAAGCCGAGTATGATAAACTTGCCGCTTATTTTAATTATGATAACGGCTCGGGAAAAATCCGCGGCATTTACACGCAAGGTAATTTTGAAGTGATGCCGATCTTTGAAGAATGGCTAAAGCCGTTTAACGATTTAGGCGCTTCAACAGTAACTTTAAGAAACACCGGCGGAACAGATCATCAATCATTTGATGGAGTTGGTTTGCCCGGTTTCCAATTTATCCAAGACGAATTGGAATATGATACAAGAACACATCATTCCAATATGGATGTTTATGATCATACAGTCCGCGCTGATTTAATTCAGTCGGCAACAATTATGGCAGCTTTTGTTTACAATGCAGCAATGAGAGATGAGAAGCTGCCGAGAAAATTTTTCGATCCGAATGCAATTCCACAACGCAGACCAATGTTCTAAAAAAGTAACTATGTGCCTGAGTGCCTAAGCAACTGAGAAAAGATTCTAAAAACTAAGGCACTACATCTGATAACACGGAGACGTCAATGGGAATATTTCAAAAACCCGACATTCAATTTTCTAGTGAATCCAGCCAGTATAATATGAATGAGAAAAGAATCACATGTCCTCATTGCGGCAACGAGCGGTTCTTTCAACTGCCGAACATATTGCTTAACACTCCGGGTATAACTTTTTTTGGATTTGACTGGGCAAACAAAACTGCTTCCGTTTTAATATGCGAAAACTGCAGCAGAATGAAATGGTTTCTCAAATCTCCGGAAAAATTGAATTAAGATTTCTACAATTCTAACAAAGGATAAAATGGATAGAAGTAATTTGCTCGAATTATATTCGAGTGCGTTTGATGATTTAATCAGAACACTTGAAGAAACTCCTAAAGAAATGTGGCAATTTAAACCGGCACCGAACAAATGGAGTGTTCACGAAGTTATAATTCACATTGCCGATAGTGAAGCAAACAGTTTTTGTAGAGCGCGCAAAATCATTTGTGAATCGGGCTCTACTATCTTTGCATATGATGAAAATGCGTGGGCAGTAAAATTGGATTATCACTCTCAAAGCATTGAAGATTCATTACTGTTATTTAAACAGTTAAGAGAAATGACTTATAATCTCATCAAAGATCAGCCGGAATCCGTTTGGACGAATTTCATTATTCATCCGGATAATGGTAAGATGACTCTTGATGACTGGTTAAAAGTTTACGCCGAACACATTGTAGTTCACATCAATCAAATCAAACGAAATCTTAACGAATGGAATAAAGTAAATTCATAACACATGATGTGTTAAGGAGAATGTAAATGAAAAAAGCATTATTGGTTCTACTCTTAATTTCCTCATCACTTTATTTTGCGCAAGGAGTGGAATGGATTAAAGCGAACTACACTAAGAAAGATTATAAAATTCAGATGCGTGACGGATTAAGACTCTTCACTTCTGTTTACACACCAAAAGACACTAGCAAAACTTATCCAATAATAATGACACGCACACCTTATACGGTTTCTCCATACGGCGAAGACAAGTTTCCATACAACTTGGGACCGAACGATGAATTGTCTAAATCCGGTTACATTTTTGTATTTCAAGATGTTCGAGGAATGTTTTTGAGTGAAGGCGACTTCGATGATATGCGCGGTTACATTCCAAACAAGAAAAGCAATAAAGATGTTGATGAATCTTCCGATACTTACGATACAATCGACTGGCTTGTAAAAAACCTAAAGCACAATAACGGCAAAGTTGGCATTTGGGGAATTTCCTATCCCGGTTTTTATTCTGCGATGGCTTTAATGGATTCTCATCCGGCATTAAAAGCGGTTTCTCCTCAAGCACCAATTTCCGATTGGTTTATCGGCGACGATATGCATCATGGCGGAGCGTTAACACTTTCTATGTCATTCAACTTTTTTAAAGGGTTTGGACAAAAGCGAGATTCTCTTACAACACAATGGAAATCTGGTCCAACTTATCCATCACCGGACATGTATAATTTCTTTTTGAAAGCCGGCGCCTTACCTAATTTCAACACAAAGTATCTGAAGAATAAAGTTAAGTTCTGGGTTGAGATGCTTAAGCATGGTGCATATGATGAATTCTGGCAATCAAGAAATAATATTCCCCATTTCAACGATGTTAAACCGGCTGTTCTTATTGTTGGCGGATGGTACGATGCCGAAGATTTGTATGGACCTTTAAAAATCTATCAATCAATTGAAGAGAAAAACAAAACCAACAATTCTATGCTGGTAATGGGTCCTTGGAGCCACGGCGGCTGGGCAAGAAGCGACGGCGCTACGTTTGGAGATTTCAAGTTTCCGGAAAATACCAGCGAGTATTACAATAAAAATATTATTACACCTTTCTTCAACCATTACTTAAAAGGTGAAGGCAGTATAAATCTACCCGAAGCTGTTACATATAGAACTGGCGCAAACATTTGGGTTAACCATGATGAATGGCCTCCAATGAATACCGAAAAAAAATCACTCTTCGTTTCTTCAAAGAACAAGTTAAGCTGGGATAAACCGGCAAATAAAGAAAATCATTCTGAAGAATTTATTAGTGATCCAAGCAAGCCGGTTCCTTACACAGCAAAGTTTCATGATTCCGGAACAATGTATAACAAAACTTTTATGAGTGAAGATCAGCGGTTTGCTTCTTCACGTCCGGATGTTCTTTGTTTTGAAACAGAAACTCTTGCGGAAGATTTAACTGTGTGTGGACCAATTACCGCTAATCTTTTTGTTTCAACAACCGGAACCGATGCTGATTGGGTTGTTAAGGTAATTGATGTTTATCCAGATGATGAAAAGAATCCTAACCCAAATCCGAATGGTGTTGAGATGGGCGGATACCAAAGAATGGTTCGCTTCGAAATTTTACGGGGCAAATTCCGCAATAGTTTTGAAAAGCCGGAAGCATTCAAACCAAATGAAATCACAAATGTGAAAGTAAATCTTAATGATGTCGACCATACCTTCTTAAAGGGACATAAAATTATGCTTCAGATTCAGAGCAGTATGTTTCCTTTGTTCGATCGTAATCCTCAAAAGTTTCTTGATATCTACAATGCAAAGGATGAAGATTTTCAGAAGGAAACGCATAAAGTTTATTTTTCAGATAAGTATCCTTCGGCAATCAGCTTTGGTGTTGTAAAATAGAGAATTCAAACATTTTTTTTTAAGTTGCGGTTAAATTATCTGAGGCAGAGATGAAAAAAGCATTTTTTATTTTATTCTGTTTGGCGCTTCTCTCGGAAGCAGCATTCTCTCAATCTCTTTCTTTTGGTCCGCAGCTTGGTTTTGTTAAAACTCAAGATGCCGAGAAATCTGTTATGATGCCGGGTGGCGCTGTAAGATTATACTTAGGCGGTCTTGGAATAGAAGGAGCCATCTACTACAAGAAAGATGAATACAAATTGGATTTCGGTTCTTCAACGGCAACAATAATAACCAAAACTTACCCGATAATGCTTACCGGGTTTTTCAAATTGCTGCCGATAGCGCATGTTGAAGCCGGAGTTAGTTGGCTTAATACACAGATTGATTATTCAAATCTTTCTACGGCGTGGGCCTCAATCAAAGAAGAAACTAAAGGTGATGTAGCTTATCATTTGGGAGCCGGCGCAGAATTACCTCTTGGCTCTTTTGTTCTAACCGGAGATGTTCGTTATGTCTTTTTCGAACTTGACGTGGATAAACTTACCAAACCCCAATCACTCAAAAGCGATTTTTATGCTATCGTTATTGGGTTAATGTACAAACTATAATTTATTACAGAGGTGATATGATATTCGATAATCTTAAAAACGCCAGCCTATATTTTTCTTTAGGTGAAAAAGTTGAGAAAGCACTTAACTATTTACAGACAACTGATTTTTCAACTGTTGAACCGGGCACTTACGATCTTGACGGTACAGACGTTTACGCAATTGTTAGTGAGTATAATACAAAACCGTTAAGCAGCGGCAGATGGGAATCTCACAAGAAATATATAGACGTTCAGTTTGTATATGAAGGCAAAGAAAGAATTGGTTTTACAGATACAAAAAAAGTTATGGTTTTGGAAGAATATAACGACCGCAAAGATGTTACAATTTACAAAGGGGAAGGTCATTTTATAAATGTTGAAGAAAAACATTTTTGTATTTTCTTTCCTACCGATATTCATATGCCGGGTATCGCAATCAATATTCCTAAAGCAGTAAAGAAAGTTGTTGTTAAGGTTAGTACAGATTACATAGAACCGCAAGAAGAAGTAAAAGAGGAAGTTGAACTCCTTGATGAAACTCCTCCGCAAATAGATGAGGCAGCATCACAAGTTAGCGGATAAAAAAAGACCGGCTTAAAGCCGGTCTTTTTTTGTGTTATCCAAACATTAAGCCTATTTGAATCCTAAAAGTTCTACTTCAAACACCAATACAGATGCCGGAGGAATTCCGCCTTCTCTTCCCTCTTCACCGTAAGCTAATTCGTAAGGTATGTAAAATTCATATTTATCGCCGACACGCATTAACTGTAAACCTTCCGTCCATCCTTTAATAACTTGGTTCAATGGAAATTCGATTGGTTCATTTCTTTTGTATGAACTGTCAAATTCTTGGCCGTCAATAAATGTTCCGCGGTAATGAACTTTAACTGTGTTTGTATCTTTTGGCGATTCAGTTCCGGTTCCTTTTGTAATTACTTTGTATTGCAAACCGCTTGCTGTTACTTGAACGCCTTCTTTCTTTTTATTTTCTTCCAAGAAAGCAGAACCTTCTTTTTTATTCTTTTCAATTATCGGCGCAAGTTCTACGCGTTTCTTTTCTTGTTCAATCTTAGCTTGTTCGGAACGAATAGCCATCATTCTATCATTGAATCCCACCATACATTGCTGCATTTCTGTTGGAGAAAGTTTAGATGTTCCGGCAAGAGCATCTTTCATTCCGGCAAATAAAAAGTCGAAATTTATTTTCATGTTCGGATCTTTAAGATTTGCTCCAATGTTCTGTCCAATCGAGTAGCTAACTGAATCGTCAACGGTTTTAATATCTGCCATTGTAACTTCCTTTTTAGGTGAATTTTCTTTTTTAGCGGTGTTTTTCTTTTGTGCGGTTGAAACAGTTACAGCCAATACCAGCATTAAGAGTATTTTCAAGTATTTCATTGCTTCTCCATCTTCTTTATGATTTTCGGGTGGTGAAAATAAGCCCATCAGCTTTGATAAGCAAATTGGCTTTTTCCTATTAATTATTGTCAATTTTTGTGTAATCAGCTAATTTGTTTATAAACTTTGGAGTATAAAACCATGAGACGCACTTTTTTGTTCCTAATAGTACTTAGTCTGTCGGTTTCCGCACAAACATATTTATCATCTTCTCCCCTAGCACATACATATTCAATCGTAGCTTTCGATCCAGAAACCGGAGATATGGGTGTGGCTGTTCAGTCTCACTGGTTTTCAGTCGGCTCAATTGTTACTTGGGGAGAAGCCGGTGTTGGTGTTGTTGCAACTCAATCTTTTGTTAATCCCGCTTTTGGTCCCGATGGTTTGGCTCTCCTTAAATCCGGAAAATCTCCTCAAGAAGCGCTTGATGAATTAATTAAAAAGGATGAAGGAAGAGATGTCCGCCAGCTGGCCATTCTCGATTCCAAAGGAAGAGTTGCAACTTGGACCGGTAAAAAATGTATTCAAGCGGCGGGACACATAACCGGATCAAATTTTTCTGTTCAAGCCAATATGATGCTTAATGATAAAGTCTGGCCAGCAATGAATGAAGCATTCACAAAAGCTAAAGGAACACTTGCCGAAAAAATGATGACCGCTTTGGAAGCCGCGCAAAGTGTGGGCGGAGATATCCGCGGCAAACAATCCGCCGCGCTGCTGGTTGTTCGTGCTAAAACCACCGGAAGGATTTGGGAAGATAGATTAGTCGACCTTCGTGTTGAAGACAGCACCGAACCGCTTAAAGAACTTAGAAGATTAATAAATGTTCACACCGCTTACGGACACATGAACAA
>Ga0172380_10000319_pt1 | contig 97433 bp, 89 predicted proteins | sample Leawe162metaG_FD_119747 | JGI IMG/M metagenome (GOLD analysis project Ga0172380, IMG submission 119747) | Leachate microbial communities from a municipal landfill in Southern Ontario, Canada - Leachate well 162 metaG | ecosystem: Engineered > Solid waste > Landfill > Unclassified | place...
ACGGGGCTTGTGTGCGTGCGCAGAAGCAGGCGCGAGCCATCGGCCTTCGGCGAGAAATAGAACGTGTCGTGGTCCTGGCGCGCCGGATGATCGGCCGGGATGTTGAGTTTATCGAAGTTCATCTCGTCGGTTTCGATGTCGGGACCTTCGGCCACCGAGAAACCCATGTCGGCGAAGATTTCGATGACTTCGTCGAGAACCTGACTGACGGGATGAATGCGACCCTCGGCGACGGGGCCCGAGCGAACGGGTAACGTCACGTCGGCGCGCTCGGTTTTGAGCCGCTCGCCGAGAGCGGCTGTTTCGAGGGCGGCCTTGCGTGCGTCGAGCGCGGTCGAGATTTTGCCTTTGAGCGTGTTGACCGTCTGGCCGAAGGTCTTGCGTTCTTCGGGAGGCAGCGAACCGAGCTTGCTCATCAGTTCCGAGACGCGGCCCTTTTTTCCGAGTGCCGAAACGCGGACTGCATCAAGTGCGGCGAGATCTTTCGCGCCGTCGATTTCGGTGATGAGGTCCTGTTCCAGAACCGCGAGATCGTCAGCACCGCTCATCGATATCTCCTTCAGCCGTATGCCGAAGCTTGTGATGCTTCCCCTCCCCAGCGGGGAGGGGGCACGGGGTGGGGAGAGACACAAAAGCCAGTCGGTCGTATAGCGCACTTCGCGCGCTCGTTAGTCCTGGTCTGTCTTGGTGTGGTCCGCCTAGCCATTCACCCCACCCCTAACCGCTCCCCTGAGGGGAGGGGGAAGTGGGAGATTGCTACCGCGCATTTGCTATCTGCAGAGTGCCTTGGCTCGTGCAGAAAGGACTTCGAAGATCAGGCGGCTTTCTTCGCCTTGTCCTCGTCGGCCTTGGCGACGGGCGAAGAGGCGGCTTTCGCGGCCTTGTCGACGAGTGCCTTGAAGCCTGCGGGATCGTTGATCGCGATGTCGGACAGAACCTTGCGATCGACCTCGATGCCGAGGTTCGTCAGGCCGTTGATAAAGCGGCCGTAGGTCAGGCCATGCTCGCGGACAGCGGCGTTGATGCGCTGAATCCAAAGGGCGCGGAAGTTGCGCTTGCGGCGCTTGCGGTCACGATAGGCGTACTGCTGCGCCTTCTCGACCGCCTGCTTGGCGACGCGGATCGTATTTTTGCGCCGGCCGTAATAGCCTTTCGCGGCCTTGAGGACTTTCTTGTGCTTGGCGTGGGCGGTTACGCCACGTTTGACGCGGGCCATGGGATTTCTCCTAATGCTTCAAGATTTGTGCGTGTGATGAGTCTTTGTTGGACGCTTGCGACTCGCGTTCCGCGAGCCGGCCGCAAGCGTCGAAAAGATCATCGGCTATAGGGCATGTATTTCTTGACGATCTTGGCGTCAGAGTCGTTCAGCACACCCGTGCCGCGCGCCTTCTGAATGAACTTCGCCGTGCGTTTGATCATGCCGTGACGCTTGCCGGCCTGGGCGGCAACAACCTTGCCCGTGCCGGTCATCTTGAAGCGCTTTTTGGCGCCGCTCTTGGTCTTCATCTTAGGCATTTTGCTTTGTGTCCTTTAGTTCGCTCGCGGGCCGCACCGGATGTTTGCGCTGACGCGCTTCACATCCTGGCCCTCCGCGGGGGCGCCGCTCAGCGGCGGGGCGCGGTCGCGCCCACGGCTCTTGCGAGCCGAAGTGATCGAGCTTTTTACAGCCCGGGCACTCTCGGCAGCTGCGAAGCTGCCGGTCCTGCGAAGGGTTCTTTTTGCGGTTTCCGCTTGTTTTTCAAAAGCATAAGAACCGCCACGGCATGCCTCGCCGGGCGGCTCTGGGAGGGTTTATAGGAAATCGATGAGCAAATCGCAACATTGATGCGCAAAATGATGAGCAAATCGCATTGCGTCGCATCAGCATCAGCATCAGCATCGCATTTCATTCGCATTCGCATTCGCATCGCATCGACGATGTGATTTTCACAACAATCGGCCGGAACTTCTCTCGCATGCAACGAAAATAGCATCCGGTCGGCCTGAACGAAGTAAAACGCTCCGGCGTTGGGAGCGCAGGTGCCGGAGAGGCGCCGTGGGGCGAGGGAGATGCAACCGTGAGAGAAATCATCGATCAGATTGTCAATCTGCTACGGCAGGGGATCACAGCGATCTTCAGGTTCATCGAAATCGTGTGGCAATGGTCCTTCGGGGAGATGGTCACGATCTTCCGTTCGGACTGGCAGGCTTTGCCGGCGTGGAAAATCGCCGTCCTCGCGATCGCGGTGATCGCGATCGTCTATGTACTCTACCGGGGCTTCTTTCAGCTCTGGCGCGCGGCGGAACAGATCTTCAGAGCTTTCATCGATCTGCTGATGGTGCTGATCTCGGTGCTGCCCTACGTGCTCATCGCCGGACTGATCGCGGCCGGCGGAAGTTACGTGATCCAGCACGTGAATTTCTAGAACCGTCAGCGGGCGGATGGTAGCGCTCGGATGATTCAGGCCGCCGGCGAGTTCGCTGGGTTCGCGGTGAACACGATGTGGCGTCGTACGAAATATAATACGACGAAGCAGAGGAGCAGGGCGACAGTCTTGCCCTCTATCGCCGGGATTTTCAGCACGTTTACGCTCAGCCAGACGACGGCGGCGGTAATCAGCAAGCCGATAAAGCCGGTGGCGACGAATTCCATGAACAGGCGATGCTGGCTCTTGTGCGATGTGTCGACGATGAAAACGTAACGTTTCGTCAGCGCATAATTGACCACGACGCCAGCGGAGTACGCGATGGCGCTTTGCAAAACCGGCATCCCGAAAAGGTGCGTCAGCGTCAGCAACAGGGCATAATCGACGGCGGTCGAAACGAGGTTCGTGCCCGTGTAACGCAACAGATGCCCGGCTTTCGATTGCATGCGATGGCTCTTGCTCGATATGTCGTCTTTTGCGGAGGGCTGACGGCCAATCATAAACGCATGCTCTCTTAAACCCGGTTGCCCGTTTGCGTCTCCGTTATTTCGTGCCGCACCGGCCGGTGTGCCGCGAAATTCGGAATTTTTCGGCAAAAACGCACTTATCGCTCGTTGCATCCCCTTTCGCCTTGATGGGTGGCGCATTACGCGGTCTCGGAGCGAGTATTAGGCTTGCTGACCGCCCCCGGTGCGTGTGTGAGGCAGCCAATGAAACTCGACCCGTTCGTCGTGATGATTTTATCCCTGGCGGCGCTGCCGACGTTGCTCATCAGCGTCCGCTCGGCAAGCGGCTGGCGAGCCGGCGTGGTGTTCGCGGCGTTCTATCCGGCTTTAGTGCTGATCGTTGGCGCGCTTATGATTGCGACGTTCATAACGCTCGCGTCGTTGGGAGTCATTGACCTCGACTGAGGATCTCGGTTGGCGCCATATCACCAATTGTTATATCGTTATTCACGGCCCATTCAGGCGTCTGCTGCGAAATTCCGATGCACGCAACGCCCTGCGTGCCATCAGTTAACGGAGTTTCCTTTATGCGTATCGCATCGCTTACCGCCGCTGTCGTCGTGGCAGGTGGACTGGCCTTAGCGGCAGGTGCCCCCGCCCAGGCGGCTCCCGTTTCGCCCTCGCAGCAGACTGGCATTACGCAGTCGCTCATTCAGCCGGTCCAGTATTGGCGTCGTCCCGGCTGGCGTGGCGGCCGTTGCGTAAAATGGCGCAACATTTGCGCTAATCGCTGGGGTTGGGGTGGTCCGCGCTTCCGCCGCTGCATGATCGGACACGGCTGCTAACGGTAGATCCGGGACGAGCAGTCGCCAAACGCGCCGCTGCTCGTCTTTCCTAGTGTTCCTTGTTCATCCGGCGAAGTCTGTTAGCGAGCAGGCCCATCACGCGAAGGGCGAACTGCGGGTCGTTGCTGATGATCGTGAGAAACGCTCTTTTGTCGATTGCAACAACTTCTGTCGGCTCGGCCGCCATGGCGGCGGCGCTGCGACGTCCGTCGTCGATCAGCGCCATTTCTCCAAAAATCCCACCAGCGCGGACGTTTTCGAGAACCGTGCCGTAGGTGATGACGTCAACGCGGCCTGAGCGGACCATGTACATGGCGTCGGCAGCGTCATCCTCGAGGAAGATTTTCTCACCGGCGTCGAAGAAGCGGTACGGCGCGCCGATTTGATCCAATACGGAAAAATCAAAAGGGCTGTCCTCGCTCATCAATTTCACTCCACCGGCGGCATGACGAAATTAGAGCCCTGCTCGTGGCCGAGCAAGGCTCTGAATTACATTCGTCGAATTGGTCAGTGGACCGAGGAACCGGGTTCGGGATCGTCGCACCCGAGACGCGCGGTCACTTGGGGGAGAGCACCATGACCATCTGCCGACCTTCGAAACGAGGTTCACTTTCGACCTTGGCGATGGCTTCGGTATCGGCCTTCACGCGCTGAAGCACAGCCATGCCGAGCTGCGAATGCGCCATCTCGCGACCGCGGAAGCGAAGGGTGATTTTTACCTTGTCGCCCTCGTCGAAGAACCGTCTGATGGCGCGCATCTTTACGTCGTAGTCGTGATCATCGATGCCGGGTCGCATCTTGATCTCTTTCAGCTCGACGATCTTCTGGTTCTTGCGTGCCTCGGCGGCTTTCTTCTGTTCCTGGAATTTGAATTTTCCGAAATCGAGAATTTTACAAACCGGCGGTTCTGCGTCCGGCGAGATCTCCACGAGATCCAGCCCAACACCCTCGGCACGAGCCATGGCGTCGAATTTGGCGATGACGCCGACGTTCTGCCCGTTCTCGTCAATGAGGCGGACTTCCCGGGCCCTGATTTGATCGTTGATGCGGGGCCCTTGGTTTTCCCGGCTCGGGGGCTCGGGTCGCATAGGTCTACGGATGGGGCATTCTCCTCTATTGTTTCGCTATTTGGACGCAACTCTACCTGGCGTGCGCGCAGACTCGAGCATCCCGGCGCAAGATTCTTAAGCTGGACCGCAAAGTCAAGCCTTAACCGGAGGCTATAACGTCCTTAAAAGGCGGTAGAGCTTAAACCATAAAGCGTCGCAAACGAATGGGCCTGCCCGTTCACTAACCAATTGGATATCGGATGCAATCGGAATGCCGTTCGGCGGAGCCTCTCAAGGGACTGCTAATTTCGGACGGCCGCCCCGGCAATTATCACCTGGCGGAAGGACTGATCGCGGCGATTGGGCGCCTCAGGCCAGTTGAGGTCACACGGCTGGAAATTTCCCAGCATCGCTGGACCCCCACGCGGTTCCTGGCATTTTTGAGCAACCGTGGCGTTCGACCTGAAGCGATTCTGCGCCTGGGGTACGGGCTTTCATCAGATGTCGTAAAGAGTGCCGACTTTGTCGCGTCAGGTGGGGGCGACACCCTTGGGGCGAATGTTGCCTTTGCCCGGCATTTCGGTGTGCCGAACTATTTCTATGGGTCGGGGAAGCATTTCGACGTCAAGGACTTCGACCTCGTATTCACCTCTCATGCGGCGGTCGCCACCGGGCCGCGGCATGTCAGGACGATGAAGCCCAGTCCCATTGATCCCGATTCGGTGATCCTGCCTTCGCTGTCGCGGAGCCAACCACCGGCGCTGATCGGTGTTCTTATCGGCGGCAATACGTCCAGCATCAAGTTCTCGGAGGCCGACTTGGTGCGCCTAGTGAACTTCATGAGCGATATGCATGCCGCGACGGGTGCGACGTTCTACGTTTCAAACTCGCGGCGGACGCCGCAAAAACTGAGCGAGGCGCTTGTTCGGCTCACCGAGGAAGCCGACAGCGCAATCCATAAGTTTATCGACGTGCGTTTCGCCGGGAGCGGCACGCTTCGCGCGCTCTACGCAAGCTCATCGGCCATCCTTTGCACAGCCGATAGCAGTTCGATGGTTTCCGAATCGGTGTGGCTGCGTCGACCCACGATTGCGATCACTCCGAGCAACTTCAGCCTGGACGCAAGTGAACTCGAATACCGTAGCTTCCTTGAGAGCAACGGTTGGCTCCGTACTATGCCGATCGCCGATCTTGCTCCGGATGTAGTCTTGGCGAAGCTCCACGCGATCACGCCCATCGTCGAGAACGGACTCGATCTCTTAGCGGACGTGTTTCGCCAGAGGCAGCCGGAACTGCTCGCGCAAGCGACGCCCGCCAAAGGTGCGCGCGTCACACGCCGGCGATAGATGCTGCATTTCCGGCCACTACGGTCCGACGTGTTTCAATACTCGCTCGCAGCTTTGTCGCTTTGCGCCGAGCCGTTGTAGCTGTTTGGCGACGTCTGCTGAAACAGAACCATCAGCGTGTTGCGCACGCCTTTGAAGTTGGTCAACATCTCGCGGCCATGCCAGCTCTGTTTTTCGCGAGAGTCTGAAACCGCAAAACCGTAGCCGCTGTTTGGGCGGAACTCGAAACGTTTCAGTTCCTCGAACGAACTGCCAAACAGTTTCTTATGGCGGCGATAGACCGAGGTGCCGAGCTCCATCTGGCTCATGTCGGGTGCGAGGTAGAACTGGGTGGTGACGATCTTGTTCAAGCCGTCGCAGTGCGGCTTGATCTTGTAATCTTCCGTGTCGCGCACCAACCGAACTTCATAGGCACACGTCTTTTCGATGGCGGCATTTTCCGTCGTGCCAAAGCGGAGCGCAAGATCGGGCGCCAGCTTCTTAAAGATTGCACGGCGATACTCAGGCTTCGTCATGACATCGACGACGTCCTGCCAAATCTGCTGCGAACGCGGCGGCAGTTTGGCGATTGCTTCCTCGGTCAGATGTAACTGATCGCGGCTGCTCTCACCGTCGGGGCGCACATAGAGGCGCATATTCAGCGGCTCATAGAGCTTGGGGTCGGGAAGATTCGCGAGCATGTCCGCATAGAAGTCGTCCGGAAACCAGCCTGCGCCGTAGTAGTGGCAGTATGGGTCCCTCTCGAGTGGGATGCTGTCGAGCTTCGCCATCATGTGATCGAAGATCCGATCGACGTTCGCGTTCGTCGCGGGGCGTTCTCGAACTGCGTTTGCAGGCATTGCCATGATATCGGTCTCCCCCGAGTTTCCCAAGATTGGGCCCGTCGCGGCACCATAGGAGACTTGCAAGTCAGCATGTAGGCAATTTGATGGAATACGCGCAGTTTTGTACTGCCCTGTTACTCCGGCTCTTGGGGTGCGGAATTCGTTGATACTGGAAAGACTTGCGATGGACTGGGCGCTTATAGCTTCTTTATTGCAATGGTGAGAGCCGGCTGCATCGAGGTGTCCAGCAGCTCGTCATAGACGGCGAGCGTACGGCGCTGCATTTCCAATGACGAGAACATGTCCGTGACGTGACTGCGGGCGCGAGCCCCGATCTCGGCTCGCGCGAGGGCATCGAGCGACAGGGCGTCGATGAGCACGGTTTCGTAGCTATCGATATCGCCGGGCGAGACGAGCCAGCCTGTTCGATCTTTTGCAGCGACACGAGGTGGTGCGAGTACCGTTTCCGGCGGCGCGCCAATATTTGTCGAGATGACGGGGCAGGCCATTGCTTGAGCTTCCGCCGCCGCGCGGCCGAAGGCTTCGGGCTCAATCGAAGCGACGAACGCGAGATGAGCTGCAGCAAATGCGGCGGGGATATCATCGACGTGTCCAACGAGACGGACGACATCTTCAAGGCCGGCGTTTTTGATCTGGTTCAGTAGCATGCCGCGATAGTCATCGCGGCCCTGGGCGTCGCCAGCGAGAATGAAAACGCAATCGCGGATCTTGTCACGAATGCGCGCCGCCGCAGCGATGACGTCGCCCTGGCCTTTCCATGTCGTCAGGCGCGCGGCGTGCAGCACGACGCGCTGGTTGCTCGTGAGACCCCACTGGTCGCGTAGTTTTTTAACTCGCTCTGGCGAGACGACTGCGGGATCGAACGCATCGAGATCGACGCCGCGATAAATGACGCGAATGCGATCTTCGGGCGTGGCGTAGCGCGTCTTGACGATGTCGGCGGTGTAGCGGGAGTTGGCAATCACGATATTGCCGCGTGCCATGACACTGTTATAGAGCCGCTTGGCGCGACCTTTTTCGTTATAGATGCCGTGATATGTCGTGACGAACGGCAGCTTCGCGCGGCGCGCAGCGATGAGCGCGCTCCAGGCGGGCGCGCGGCTTCGCGCATGAATGAGATCGACGTTCTCCTGGTGCGCGATGCGTTCGATCGCTGTGGCGTTGGCGAGGAGCTTCAAGGGATTTTTGGTCGCCGCAGGGAAGATCATCAATTCGCCGCCGACGGCGGCAAGGCGGTCCGCCATGCGTCCGCCCTCGCTCAGTACGATCGCGCGTCCGCCCGCGCGGACGACGGCTGCTGCAATCTCGATCGCCGACAATTCGGCGCCACCGGTGGCGAGTTCCGGAATGATCTGCAATATGGTAGGGCGCTTGAGGCCCATGAATCGCTCCAAATGAAATGACGAGGTTGTTTAAGGTGCCAGGCGATGAACCGCAAACGCTGATCGTTGGGGACGGTGAGGGCAGGCGCTCTATCGCCTATCGCACGGCGCTATCTCAAACGGCAAACGCAACCGGACTCTTCTGGCTGTCCGGCTTCATGTCCGACATGGCTTCGACCAAGGCGACCGCAGTGGCCGAGTGGGCCGCGGAGCATAGTCTTTCCTCGACACGTTTCGATTACTCCGGACATGGGGTTTCCGACGGCCCGTTCACGGACGGGACGATCGGACGCTGGCTCGAAGAAGCCTGCGCGGTGTTCACGCGCGTTACGGCCGGTTCGCAGGTCATCATCGGTTCGAGCATGGGTGGACATATCGCGCTGCTGCTTCTGCGCAGGCTTTTGCGCGAGCAGCCGGCCGAAGCTCCGCGCATCAAGGGGCTGGTTCTCATTGCGCCGGCTTGGGACATGACGGAAGAGCTGATGTGGAAGCGCTTCGGCGATGATGCCCGCCGCGCTATTCTTGAGCAGGGGATTTACCAGCAACCGTCGGCTTACGGTTCGCCGTATCCCATCACGCGCGGCCTGATCGAGGACGGACGCGGACATCTCCTTGCGCGCAAGCCGTTCGATCCGGGACGGCCAGTTGTGATCTTGCAGGGGCTTCTGGACCCGGATGTTCCGGACGCGCATACGCGCGAACTCACGGAATTTCTGACCGGCGGCCACGTCAAATTCGTCGAGATCGCGGACGGAGAACACCGGCTGTCGCGGCCGCAGGATTTGGCGTTGCTCTTCGATGCGATCGGCAAGCTCGTGTAGCGCGGCGACACCCGCTATTTGCCGTCGGCGGAATTGTCGTCGTTGTTGTCTTGCAGGCCGTCCGCGACGGCATCTTCGAGTGCTGGGGCGCCGACTTGTTGCGCTGTTTTTTCGGGGACGACCCACATGCGGAACGCGTGGGTCACGAGCGCATTATCGCACGTCAGATCGCCGTTCAGCTTGCGGCACGTGGCGTCGGCCGTGATGGTGTAGGCGCCATCTGCCACGCCGCGGCTTTCTCCGACTTCGACGACTTGAATCTGGGTCTCGGGATGGACCGCGACGTTGCGGAATGCGCATGCGGATTTGCCGCTGCAGGAATCGCCGGTCGGCGTTTCCGTCGTCTTGAGCGCTATAGCCTCGGAGCGCGGTATCGGCTTGGCGGGAGAGTCTAGACCGTTCGAGATCCAGCATTGCTGATCGAAGCAGATGATCGGATCGGATTTGACGTTGGCCTGATTGCTGTCGTCCGGATCGAGGACGAGCAGGACGGTCGCACGCATGCCGGGAGGCACGGCGACACCATCCGTCTCCGTCGTTGTTTTCGTATCAGCCGTCTGCGGAAGCTTTGGTGTGACCGGTTCGACGGCTGCATTCGGTTTCGAAGCGGGTTCGGGTTCCGATGGCTTCGTGGGGGGCGGCTCGGCAATGGGTTCAGGCGCTGCGGAAGGCGCGGGCTGTGCGATCACGAGCGGCGCAGGCGTTGAGATTTCCTCGCGGCGCTCGGCCTCCTCGGCGCGGGCACGCTGCAGCATGTCCATTTCATAATCGACACCGGGTGCCGTCGGCGCAGCTTTGGCGACGCGCGGCGGTTTCGGCTTCGCGCGGGGTTGGGGAGGCGCTTGATCGGCTTCTAGAAATTTCTGGGCAATCGCCTGGGCCGGATCAACCGGACCGGCCAGCAACGCGGGCGCTGCTGCAAGCACAGTGAGCACGGCGCTTATGACAACTGTTGCCCGCATGGAAATCGCCTGTATTTTGAAACGCCGACGCTCGGAGTGTGCGCGGCATCCGCGCGAGCATATGTACGCGGCATTCCGGCGGAATGGCGGAGAACGTGTGACGATCGTAAAAAATTCGTAGTTACAAACCGGCGATGGCCTTCAGCCCTTCGATGTAAGTGGAATATGCGAGCTTGACGCCGAGTTCGTCTTTCATCCGGTTATTCGAGACTTTCTTGCTCTCGGCGTAGAAGCTGCGCGCCATGGGCGACAAGCTCGCATCGGAGGGATCGGTCGCCGGAGGGCAAGGCATTCCCAAAATCTCGGCACCGTAGGCAATGACGTCCTGGGGCGGCGCGGGCAAATCGTCGGTGACGTTGAAGACGTGAATGCCTGCGGGAAGCCCGAGAGTGGCTTCGGTCGTGGTCGCGATGTCGTCGACGTGGACGCGATTGGTGACTTGGCCCGGTTTGAATATTCGGCGCGCTTTGCCGGCGCGAAGCTGATCGATGGCGCTGCGGCCCGGACCATAGATGCCGGGAAGCCGGAGGACGATAATCGTCTTGCCGCTCTCGCGCCCGAGTTCGACCCAGGCATTCTCGGCGTCGAGGCGGCGCTTTCCGCGCTCCGTGACGGGTTCTGGCGGCGTCGTCTCGTCGACCCATTCGCCTTTTGAATCACCGTAGACGCTGATGGACGAAAAATATCCGATCCAGGAGATCGACGGGCTCGAGGCGATGTCGCGTCCGTAAATCCGGAACGCGGGATCGCCGTCATCGCCGGGCGGAATGGACAGCAGCACGTGTGTCGCTTTGCCGAGGGCTTCGACGATTGCAGGATCGCGCGTGCGTCCGTCGAATACGAAGGCTTCGTATCCGTTTTGCTTCAGAAGCTCCGCCTTGTCGGAGGTCGTCGCGGTTCCGGAAATGCTCCAGCCTTTTTCGCTCAGCCGACGTGATAGGACGCCCGCGCTGTAGCCCAGGCCGAAGCAAAAAAGGCGATTCATCCGGAATGTCCTTCGACGGGCAGAGCCCATTCAAGCGCGACCTCAGGATCGGCCTCGCGCGGTTCGTAGCGGGATTTGAGGGGAGCAAGTTCAGCGTCGCTCATCAGACGTTTCGCCGACCAGATGGCCATGGCGCGAACAAGCGGAGACTCGTCGCCGAGCAGCGGCGTGATCAGACGCAGCAAGGATCGATCGCCGGAGTTGCCGGCCGCAATCAGCGTATTGCGGATGATGCGGTTGCGTCCCGTTCGTTTCACCGGCGTTCCCGCGAAGCGCTGGCGGAACTCCGTGTCGTCGAGAGCCAGCAGTTCGGCAAGCGGCGGATTGTCGGTCGCGGGCTGCGCGGCGAAGCGGATCTCGGTCGCGGCGGATGCAAATTTATTCCACGGGCAGACCGCGAGGCAGTCGTCGCAGCCAAAGACGCGATTGCCCATCGGGATGCGAAATTCCTGCGGAATATGGCCTTTGTGCTCGATCGACAGGTAGGCGAGGCAGCGGCGCGCGTCGAGCTGATAGGGGGCGGGAAACGCCTTCGTCGGGCAGATGTCGAGGCAGCGCGTGCAGGAGCCGCAACGGCTGACTTCTTCCGCGTCCGGGGCAAGATCGGCGGTCGTCAGGATCGCGCCGAGGAACAGCCAGTCGCCATGCTCGCGCGAGACGAGGACGGTGTGTTTGCCCTGCCAGCCGAGTCCCGCTTTCATCGCGAGCGGCTTTTCCATCAGCGGAGCGGTATCGACGAAGACCTTGACGTCGGCGCCCGACTTCGCCGCGAACACGCGCGCCAGCGATTTGATTTTTTTCTTCACGACGTCGTGGTAATCGCGGCCCTTGGCATAGACCGAGATGACACCGCGATCTTTGTCCGCAAGGGCGTCGAGCGGATTTGAGGGCGGCGCATAGGATTGCCCGATCATGATCGCGCTTTTCGCCTCGGGCCAGAGGCGATTGGGATCGCCGCGCCGGTCGGCGTTCTCTTCCATCCAGTCCATGTCGCCGTGACGGCCGTGCTTCAGAAAATAATCGAGCCGTTCGGCAAGCTCGCCGGATGATCCGAGACGTGCGATGCCGATGGCGTCGAGGCCAAGCTTACGGGCCTCGTCGCGGAGCATGACGTCGATGTCAGCGGCGGCTGTCACGGTATCGAGCACGGTCAACGGCCAGGGTCAAAATGAGCGTCAAAAGCAGGGTCAAAGTCCGAGTCAAAAATCCAGGTTGGAATAAGCGAGCGGCGGTGTGCACCCCGGAACGCGATCGGCGAGGAGCGCGCGGAACGACGGCCGCGACTTGATCTTCTGATACCAAGCCTTGACCGCGGGATACTCATGCCAGGGCATCTCGCCCAGATAGTCCACGATCGAGATATGCGCCGCCGCGGCAAAATCGGCAAAGCTCAAATCGTCGCCCGCCAGCCAGCGCCGCGCGTCGGCCAGATAGCCGGTGTAGGCAAGATGGTAACGAAGATTGGCGCGGACGGCCCGCAGAACGGCGGGGTCGGGGGCCGCGCCGCCCGACGGCTGCATCGTCTGGTAAACCTTCTCGTTCAGAAGCTCGCGCGAGACTTCACGGTCGAACTTGCCGTGATACCAGTCCGCGAGGCGGCGGACCTCGGCGCGGTCCTCGCGGTTGCCCGGAAAGAGCGGCGGCGGTTTCGGACCCATCACCGTGGCGCTGGGGAGCGGTTCGTCGCCGATGAACTCGGAAATCGAATAGGCGCCGCACAGCGTCAGGCCGTTGTCGTATTCGAGAACGGGCATTTCGCCGGCGGGGTTCTTCGCCAGGAAGCCTTTGCGCCACTCCCACGGATTTTCGTCGAGCAGCGTCACCTCGACGCCATATTCGGCGAGCGCGAGGCGGATCGAGCGGGATCGCGGGCAAAGCCGGTATTGTGTCAAGCGTGTGGGCATCGGGCCTCTTCAATTGCAACGCGGCGACTATACCTTCGGCCTAGGCCGATTCGAAGGCATCCGTGCCAAAACCGGAGCTTTGGCGGGAATGCGAAATCTGCTAACGCTCGCGCCGTTGCGCCTGAGGGGGGACAGATTTCATGCAGTCTTGGGAAGCCGTATTTCTTGGGCTGATCGAAGGATTGACCGAGTATCTGCCGGTATCGTCGACGGCGCACCTGCTGTTGACCGAGGAAGTTCTTGGAGTCAAATCGACGGGCAGGACGTTCGAGGTGCTCATTCAGCTCGGTGCGATCCTGGCGCTTTTGACCGTTTATTCCGGCCGCCTTTGGCATCTTGCGAGTTCGCTGCCGAGCGATGCCCGGTCGCGGCGTTTTGTGACGGCGGTGCTGATCGCATTTCTGCCGGCGGCGGTGATCGGCGCCGCCGCTCATAGCTTCATCAAGACTTATCTGTTCGAGTCGCCGCTGATCATCTGCATCGCGCTGGTCCTTGGCGGCATCGTTCTGCTGTTCATCGACCGGATACCGCTCAAGCCGCGCTATCATGACGTGATGGATATTCCGTTGCTCAGCGCGCTGGGTATCGGGTTCTGCCAGTGCCTCGCGATGATTCCGGGCGTGTCGCGCTCCGGCTCGTCGATCGTCGGTGCGATGCTGCTGGGGGCAGACAAGCGCACGGCAGCGGAGTTCTCGTTCTTTCTTGCGATGCCGACGATGAGCGGAGCCTTCGCCTATGATCTTTACAAAAACTGGTCGCTGCTGACGCCGGACGACGTCGGCCTCATCGCGCTCGGCTTCGTCGCAGCTTTCGTTGCGGGCGTCGTGGTCGTCCGCTATGCGCTGGACTTTATCGCGCAGCGGGGCCTGTCGTTCTTCGGCTGGTGGCGGCTTCTCGTCGGCGGCATCGGGCTCGGTGCGCTCGCTGTCCTGCATTGATGCATGATGCACAAAAAAACGCCCCGGTTTCGGGGCGTTTGATTTTTTGCCGAAGCGCGTGTCGGACGCGAATATCAGGCGGCGTTCGAGGTCAGCGGCTTCGTCAGAACCAGGCGCAGCTCGTTGACATCCTTGGCATTGCGAAGGCCTTCCAGCGTTGCCGGATCGCGGATCAGACGTGAGATGCGGGCGAGGGCCTTCAGATGATCGCCGCCAGCCTGCTCAGGCGCCAGAAGGAAAAACAGCAAGTCGACGGGTTCGCCGTCGTGACTGTCGAACGGGATGGGCCGCTCGAGCCGCGCGAACAGGCAGGTGATCGCCTTGGCGACCGGGAGCTTGATGTGGGGGATCGCGATGCCCCGGCCGAGGCTCGTCGAGCTTAGCCGTTCGCGCTGCAACAGTGCGGCGTAGATCTCATGCGCTGGAGCGCCGGTTGCGGCCTCGGCTTTGGCTGCCAGCGCTTGCAGCGCCTGCTTCTTGTCCTCTGCCTTGAGCCGCGGAACAATTCCATCCGGGGCAAGCATGTCTTCGATATTCATCTAAGCTCCATAGGAAAAACAGCGCCGAGCCAATCGCGTCTCGCGACACGCCCCACTATCGCGGCCGGCGCTGTGATCAAGGTGTCTTCGTCCTCAGTCTACAGGTTTCGCAGCGGCCGAAGTGTCAGCGTCGATCCAGCCGATATGACCATCGTTACGCCGATAAACAACATTGAGCCCCCCGTGGGCCGCATTCTTGAAAATCATGAAAGGCGCTTCGGACAAATCGAGCTGCATGACCGCTTCGCTGACTGTCAAATGGCCGATGTTGCGTTGGCCTTCAGCGATAATAAGCGGATTCGCGTCGTGGTGCTCGGGTTGATCCTCTTCCGTTACGCTCACGACATAGTCGCGTGCTTCCATGTCGATCTTGCGGCGGGCGGTTGCTTCCGGAGAGGAATGATTTTTGATCCGGCTTTTGTAGCGCCGGACCCGTGTCTCGAGGCGCTGGGCAGCGGAGTCGACGCTCGTGTAGGCGTCGTCACCTTCGCCATGGGCCTCCAGCAGAAGGCCGCTGGTGAGGCGCACCGAGCATGACGTTTTGAAGAAACCACGCTCACGCTCCAAACGGACGTGCCCGTCGGGCACGCGGTCCAGATACTTCTTCAGCACCGTGTGAATCTTATCGCTAGCGTAAGCCTGGAATGCGTTTCCGGCGTCGAGATTCTTTCCGGTTATTTGGATTGTCATGGATATCTGCACTCGCTGAGATCTGGGCTGTATGTCTACGTGCTTTCCCACGTCGCGATGTAGCGACGTTCCCGATACACGATTGCAAGCGCGGCCGGCTGCGACAAGCCCATTATTTCGCCAAAGCGTTAGGCCGTGAGCGGATCGCTGTCAAATCACGCTTGGAATACAAATTTATCTAAAAAATATAGGTCAATCAATGCGTTGTTTCTGATCTGCATCAACCGGCGCCGCCGAGCCTTTCGAGCAGCCTCTTGTCGCGGCGGCGCTGCACGGACGACGGAATACGCAAAGCCTCGCGATACTTGGCGACGGTGCGCCGCGCGATGTCGATACCCTCGCCTTTCAGCCGGTCGACAAGCTGATCGTCGGAGAGAACGGCGTCGGCGTGTTCGCCGTCGATCAACTGCTTGATGCGATGACGGACGGATTCGGACGAATGGGCTTCGCCGTCGGCGGCGGAGGCGATGGCCGAGGTGAAGAAGTATTTCAGTTCGAAGATGCCGCGCGGCGTCGCAACGTATTTGTTCGATGTGACGCGCGAGACGGTCGACTCGTGCATCGAGATGGCGTCGGCAATGGTTCTGAGGTTCAGCGGCCTGAGATGCTGCACGCCGTACATGAAGAAGCTGTCCTGCTGGCGAACGATCTGCTCGGCGACCTTCAGGATCGTGCGGGCGCGTTGATCGAGGCTTTTCACAAGCCAGTTCGCGGTTTGCAGGCAGTCGAACAGATAGCCCTTGTCACGCTCGTTGGTCGCGGACTTGGCGATGCGCGTGTAGTACGTGCGATTGACGAGAACGCGGGGCAGCGTGTCGCTGTTCAACTCGACGTGCCAGCCGCCATCGGACGCGGCGCGGACAATGACGTCCGGCACGACCGGCTGCATCTGCACGGAGCCGAACTTCAGGCCGGGTTTTGGATTGAGCCGTTTGATCTCGCGGATCATGTCCGCAAGCTCGTCCATATCGACGTTGACGGCTTTCTTGAGCGCCGTGAGATTGCGATTGCCGAGGAGATCGAGATTGGCCAGCAGCTCGGCCATCAGCGGATCGTAACGGTTCTGATCCTTGAGCTGCAAGGCCAGGCATTCGGCGAGCGAGCGGGCGAAAATTCCGGGCGGATCGAATGTCTGAAGTTTGCCGAGAACGCTTTCGACGAGTTCGAGGGGAGCGCCGAGACGTTCCGAGAGAGGCTCAAGATTGGGGGGGATGTAGCCAGCTTCGTCGACGAGATCGACGAGATATTGTCCGATAATGCGTTCGACCGGATCGCTGATCGTCAACGGCAACTGGGCGTTCAAATGATCGCGAAGCGATACCTGGTTGGCGACGTAGTCCTCGAGATCGCTGTCGTCATCGCTACCCGAGTGCATGCGTTGCGTGACGTTCGCCCAGCCAAGACCGGACGATGGGCCTCCGCCAAGCTCGCCAGTTCCCGGTCCCTGGAAGACGTTGCCGAAATCGGCATCTAGGCCGCCGGAATGATCCTGCACGGGCTGTCGCAGATCCAGCCAGCGTTCTTCATCGCCTGAGGAGGGTTTTTCGTCGATCTCAGATGACGGATTGTCGGCGGCTTTCGCGGCGGCGCTTGCCTCCTCGCGTTCCAGCAAGGGGTTTTTTTCAAGCTCGGCGTCGACGAATTCGGTCAGCTCGAGGTTCGAGAGCTGCAAGAGCCGGATGGCCTGCTGCAGCTGTGGTGTCATCACCAGCTGCTGGCCTTGTCTCAGCTCAAGTTTTGCAGAAAGCGCCATGCGCTAACCCGCGGCTCCGTAGGTTAAACCCCGCGGCCAGCTGTACTCAACGCGTATTAACGAACATGTCGCCAAGGTAGACTCGTCGTACGTCTTCGTTCGATATGATTTCCGAAGGTTTGCCTTGTGTCAGAACCTGACCATCGTAGATGATATAGGCGCGGTCGATGAGACTTAACGTTTCACGAACGTTATGATCGGTAATCAGCACCCCGATCCCGCGCTCCGTCAAGTGGCGGACGAGCTGCTGGATGTCTCCGACCGCAATCGGGTCGATGCCTGCGAACGGTTCGTCCAGCAACATGAACGAGGGCCGTGAGGCCAGGGCGCGGGCGATTTCGCATCGTCGCCGCTCGCCGCCGGAGAGCGCCAGAGCTGGTGATTTTCTGAGCCGCGTGATTGAAAATTCCTCAAGCAGGCTGTCGAGTTGCTCGCGCCGCGCCTTGCGATCGGGCTCGATCAATTCGAGCACGGCCATGATGTTCTGCTCGACCGTCAGCCCGCGGAAGATCGAGGCTTCCTGCGGCAGATAGCCGACGCCGAGGCGGGCGCGCTGATACATCGGCAGGCTGGTGACGTTTTCGCCGTCGATCGTGATGCGGCCGTCGTCGGCGGCGACGAGGCCGGTGATCATGTAGAAAACGGTCGTCTTGCCGGCGCCGTTCGGGCCGAGAAGTCCGACCGACTCGCCACGGCCGACCGCGAGGCTCACGCCCTTCACCACCATGCGCTTGCGGTAGGACTTCTTAATGTGGAAGGCGGTGAGCCAGCCCTCCGCGCCGATGGCGTGCGGATCGTCCTCGCCCGGCGCGTTTGGCTCGGCGTTTGACTGGCCGTTTGACTGAGCGTTAGTAGGGGGCGCGCGGCCGTTCTGGCGCGCGTCTCCGTTTGCGCGCGCCTCAGCGGCTGCGGCGCCTTTCGATTTGAGGCGGATCGGTAAAGCCTTGAACACTTATCGCCTCTCCACGCAGCACGCGTCTAACGTTCCGGGAAATGGTCTCAAATCGACATCGACGTCAACGTGACGAACGGGCCTGCCAACCATCGACCGCTTCCGCCGCGCCCTTTATCTTTTTTCCGAATTCGCCGGGATAGAAGACGGCGCTCGGCCGATCGGCCTTGATGATTTGTCCGTCTTTGCTGACGTCGCCCGCGGAAATCCTCGAGCTTTCGCTCGATGCTGTGGGCTCGGTCTTGATCGTCGCCTGTCCCGTCGTCATGTCGATCAGCAGCTTCGTGCCTCTCACGACGTTCTTTCCCTGTGTCAGCACGACGTTGCCGCCAAGCGTCGCCAGATTGGTTTTGACGTCGACTTCCGCCCAGTCGCCGGAGGCCTTCTGGCCGTCCTTGGAGACGACCGTGACCGCTTTTTTGGCTCGAATATGCGTCAGCGACGCGCCCGACTTGGCTTTGTCGTCGGACACGCCGAGACCGCTGCGGCCCGTATAATAGGCGGTCATTTCGCCGGATTGGATCGTGAAGTTTCCTTGCACGGTCACGACGTCGCCGGTGAAAAGCGCGGTCTTGGCGTTGTCGTCGACGTCCAGACGATCGGAGGTGACGTCGTAGGGCGCGTTCGGGTCGGTCTTGAAGGCTTGGCCGAACGGAATTCCCTCCGCGGATTCGGACTGATCGGAGTCGGCGTTCTTCGGTGTCTGCTTGACCGCCGGCTTCACGAAATGCGCGGTAATTCGTCCGGCGGACGTGTCGGTCGCGGCCGTCAGCTGCATCTTGTTGGTGGTGCGATGGAAGACGAGGCGACGGCCCTTCAACACGTTCTGACCCTGAGTGACGACGACGGGGCCGGTGAGCGTCAATTTCTGGTCGGCCTCGTCGTATTCGGCGCGGTCTCCAACGGCTTTCTTGTCCGTTCCTTGCGTCAGCACGACGTCGCCTTCGAGAACGGCAAGCTGGGCTGCGGTGTCGAATGTCGCCGTGCGGCTCGTCGCCGTTTCGCCGGACGGCTGCGTCAGCGTCACGGAGTCTTTTGCGACAACCTGCTTGACCTTGGTGCCGTTCTCTCCGGGCGCCTGCTGTGTGCTCTTCTCCGCACCAGCTTGCGGTGCCACCGCGCCCTCGTAAGTCACCGACATTTCCGGCGCGACCAACGTTGAGCCGCCTTGCGTCGCGGTGACCTGACCGGTGAATAGCGCAACCTTCTTATTATCGTCGACGTCGAGGCGACTGGAGGCCACGTCGATCGGCTCGCTCGATTTGCCGAACGGCAGCGATGACTGCGCGGCCTGATTGCTCGACGGCGTCTGCTCTTTCGGTTTGATGTGGGTGCGTACGTCGTCGACGAACGTATACTCTTTTGTTTTCTGGCGGATCGTCAGCTGATTAGACGTGATCTGGCCGGCGCCCATGATGATCGTCGATGGCTGGTCGGACGTGATGATGCCTTCCTTGGTTTTCACCTTGGCGTGGGTCAACGTCGCATTCAATCCGCCGTCGCCCGTGACTTTGATCGAGTCATAGAGTTCGAGCGTGTTGGCTTTGTTGTCGAACAGGCCGCGCGCGGCGACGAGATGCGTTTTCTGCTTCTTGACGTCGAGAAGGTCGCCGGTGATGCCGTCGAGGTGCACGACGCTGAATGTCTTCAGATCCTGCTGGGCCGTTTCAGCCTTCACCCAATAGCGGCCGCCGTCGGACTGGAAGCCTTCATAGTGCGGGTTTTTCATCTTGAGATTTTCCGCGACGATCTGCGGGATCTCGATGTCGGGCATGGCTGGACCGATGCCGGCGCTCTTCAGGACCGTCGCCAGAAAGACGGCGACCGTCCCGATCGCAATCAGCGGCAGCACGATCTTCAAACGCCGCACCGCTTTGGTGTGGTTATGCGCGACGCGGCGGCTCATCGTGCGATCGGTCGCGAACACGATGTTGCTGGTGGACGCACGCCCACGGCCGCTCGTTACGGCGCTGTCAGATATGGCAGCCATCACGGCTCATGAATTTTGCCCCCAGAAGTCGCCCCAATGTCCGCCGCAATTGGGGAGACTTTGGGACATCGCCCAATCTGGCCCCATTCCGCCCCGTAAAATCGGCTCCGCGAGGTGTGGCGTTCTGCCCTGAGCAACCGTTAATGGGCGAAAATATCGTCTTCGAAGCCCAAGAGGTCGAGTTTGGCCCGAATCGGAAGAAAGCTGAACGCCGCCTTGGCCAGATCCTGGCGGCCCGTCCGTGCGAGCATTTCGTCGAGGCGGGCTTTGAGCGCGTGGAGATGCAGCACGTCGTTGGCGGCGTAGGTTCGCTGGCTATCGGACAGCTCGGCGGCGCCCCAATCGCTGCTCTGCTGCTGCTTCGAAATTTCGATACCCAGGATTTCGCCAACGAGGTCTTTGAGGCCGTGCCGGTCGGTATAGGTGCGGGCGAGCTTGGACGCGATCTTCGTGCAGTAAATGGGGTTTGTCACGACACCCAGATAATGTTCGAGAACGGCGACGTCGAAGCGGGCGAAGTGGAAGATTTTCAGCGTCTTCGGATCGGCCAGAAGCGCTTTCAAATTTGGTGCGTCGAAGCTCTTGCCGTCGAACTTGACGAGATGGGCCGTGCCATCTCCGCCCGATAGCTGCACGAGGCAAAGCCGGTCGCGGTGCGGGTTCAGCCCCATCGTCTCGGTGTCGATGGCGATGCCGTTGGGGAACGTCAGCCCGGCGGGGAGGTCGCCCTTGTGCAGTTTAATTTTCGGTGCGGTCATGTGCGGTCCCCGGCGCGTCAGCAGGCTCGAAAGCAGGAAAGTTTGACGTGCGGGGGTTTCGGGCCCGTGTCAAGCCGGTGCTTGTCGGGTTCCCGGCGCGTTCAATGTCAAGATTGCAGTCGATGCCGCAATCGAACGGGGCTGCGGGCGCACTCACGCGACCGGGGGAAACGTCGTCGCGACGATCGCGTCGTGGAGCATGTCGGCTTGGCTGCGCTTCGAGAATATTTCGAATGCTTTTCGCTCTAGCGCCAGCCGACGCGGCTCGTCGTTGATCAAAGCAACGCAACTCGCGACGATGTCTTTATAAGGAACCGCGATCATCGCCTCGCGGATGTCGTCCTCGATTTCCGTATCGGCGCCGCATTCGCTGACGATGGCTTTGCTGTTCGCGAGCAGATACGACGTGCGTCCGATCTCATGCAGGCTGTCTTCATAATAGTGCATGTTGAGCACGATCTTGGCATCCGCGATCGCGATATCGCGTTCGGCGTCGTAGACGCTGAACAGATGCTTCACGTTGAGTCCGGCTTCGTGAAGTCCTTTCAACACGGCGGTGCGACGGTCGTTGAGGCTGCCGTAGAAAAGCACATCGGTCGTCGGCGCCTGCGGCCGGCAACGCGTCATCTCGGGCGTGTAGCCGATCTTGAAGCGACTGACGTAGGGCGTGCGCATCAGGCTTTTGATCTGCGCGATGTTGCGCGGACTATAGTCCCAAACCGCGAGACGGCGCATCAAGCTCGCATACACGGGCCGCGCGCCGATGTTGAAGCCGCGCAGCTGCTCGAGATTCACGATCACCGTATTCGGCGGGATACGGTCAGCGCTCTCGGGCGACGTGATGAGATGCGCGCCGATCAGCAGATTGACGCCTTCGACACCGACTTCATTCTTGCGAATGCGAACGGTAATCCCGAGCGCGCGGAGCGCGCTGTCGAAGCTCGATACGAGATCGTGGAACGATGCCGTGTGCGGATTTCCATCAGGTTCGATGGTGACGAGGTTGACGCTATGCCAGGCAGCGGGAATGTCGGTGGGTATCGCGATGGCGTTCGCCGCCGGTGCTGCAAAGCTCGAGGCGGCCGCGACGATGTGCAGTTTTCGTTCGAGGTCCGGCGAGCCAGTGGGCCGCAACGCCAGGGCGGTGCCGAAGGCTTGCGCCGCGTCGTCCGCTTGCCCGAGCGCGACGAACATATCGCCAAGCAATTCCCAATCGGCGGCGGAATTGTTGCCGAGGCCGACGGCCTTGGCTTTTGCCTTGCAGGCATATTCGACGTTGTCCAACGCCAGCAGAACGGTCGCGAGCGCATCATGGGCGTCGGCCGAGAGCGGGTCCTTCAGAATGGATTGCGCCAGCACGTCGGCTGCAGCGTTGAGCTGGCCCATCCGCGCGTTGTCCAGTCCAAGTTTCAGGAGATCGAGCGCGGAAGGAGGCGTCGTGGCGGTCGCTTGGGCGCCATCCGTTATCAGGCCGGCCGGACGTGTCGCGGCGAGGGCGGAGCTTTGGTGGAGCGGCGGCATATCGTTCTCCGTCGATCGCGCAGGCTTCCGGGGGTTGGCTGATCCGGGTCACAGGCGTTCGCTTGAAGCAGATAGCCGGATAAGCGTGCGCGAGGCTGGCACGCGCGTGCAGGTGCGAAGAAGCTTTGAAAATAGGCCCGTTTTTGGAGTCCGCATGACCGTCGAGCGCGGAGAAGGGCTTTGTAGGAATGTTGAATTGATCCAAGATGCTTTTGCAACACGGAATCGAAAAATGTCAGTGTACCGATGTAGCCGGGGAATATTCTCGCCGATTGATTGTTGCCGTTTGAATCATTCCGACGCGCGAAAAACAGAATTGAAACCAATTCGCCCGGAAAACGAATGGCACTGGCTCCGTATCTGTCATAGCCTCTGAACTTCGGTTTGATGTCGGGGCACGCTCATCAGCCAGGTTCGGAGGATTCATGAGAAACCTCGCATTCGCGCTCCTTGCCGCTTCAGGCATTTTGATGTCTGGAGCAGTGACGGCAGCACCCATCACTCCTGTTGCTCCAGCTAGCGAGTCTCTTGTCACGCAAGTTCGCCACGGTGGTTGGCATCATCGCGGTGGCTGGGGACATCGCGGCGGCTGGGGTCATCGCGGCGGTTGGGGACATCGCGGCTGGCACCGGCGCGGTTGGCGTCGTGGCAGGTATGGCCCCGGTTGGGGGTTCTACGGCGGCGGCGTTGTCGTCGGCAGAAGCTGCGGAGTGGTCAGGCGCAATTGCGCATGGCGCTTCGGCTGGGGCGGGCCGAACTACCGTCGATGCGTGTGGCGTCGCGGTTGCTAACGGTCTCATCGCACATTGAAGTAAGCGGCGCGCTTTTGAGGCGGCCGCTTGCTCCCTTATGCCCCGCGTACAATCAGGCCGTGGAGAACTCTAATGCTATTTGATGGTGGATTTACATTCGCGAATTTCCTCGTGGATGCACTCGCGATATTCATGTTGTTCGTGTGGCTTTATTTGTTGATCACGATATTCAGCGATTTATTCAGCCGCCACGATATATCGCCGCTCGGTAAAGTGCTCTGGGTGATCGTACTCGTTGCGCTGCCATATATCGGTGTCTTTGCGTACATTCTCACGCAATCCTGGGGTATGGGCGAGCGTCGGCACGCGCAGATCGCCCACGCCCAGGAAGAACTTCGGCGCGTGGTCGGATACAGCCCTGCGGATGAAATCGCGAAGCTCGAGAAGCTGAAATCGGCTGGATCGATTACCGGTCAGGAGTTCGATCGGCTGCGCGCGCGTCTGGTGACCTGACGGGCTGGAGAGACGCAGTCCCGTCGGAAATTCCGACGGGACTGGCTGTCGTGCCGATGTGGATCGCTGAGTTAGAACGTGGAGCCCGAGCGCTTTGCGTCCAGGCTCCAGGGTCCGGGTCCAGCGAAGAAGATGTACAAGAAAATGAAGCAATACAGGATCGCGGAGTCGCTGCCGTTCAGAAGCGGAAAGGCGCTTTTGGGTGCGTGCGCCATCCAATAAGCGAATGCCATTTCGCCGGAGAGCACGAAGGCGACGGGCCGGGTGAAGAGCCCGACGATCAGCAGCGCGCCGCCGACAAGCTCCAGGACACCCGCGGCGCCGATGAGCGAAAAGATTTCCGGTCCCGCTCCGCCATCGGGACGCGGCGGAAATCCAAAGAGCTTCTGCGAGCCATGTTCGAAGAAGAGCACGGCGGCTACGATGCGGAGGATGCTGAGGACGCGCGGCGCCCATGCTTCCAAGGCTTGTGCATTCATCGGCAAACTCCGAGCTTGAGATTATAATAATTTCAATATCGATTCGCGTTTTCGAACGATAACCGAATATAGATCATGCGTTTCGTATCTTCTACCTGCTGGTTGATACAGCACGACGACGCGAGATGAAAACGGCGCCGCTTAGAATGCCGACCAGCCTGTTTCGCGCACGATGAGTTCCAAGGCCCGCGTGCCGAGTAATGAATTTCCTTGCGCATTGAGAGCGGGCGACCAGACGGCGATGGATGCCTCTCCCGGAACAATTGCCAATATTCCGCCGCCGACACCGCTTTTCCCCGGCAAGCCGACGCGATATGCGAAGTCGCCGGAACCGTCGTAGTGACCGCACGTCAGCATCAGCGCATTAATGCGCCGGGCGCGCTCTTTCGAAACGATCGTCAATCCGCTGCGCGGGTCGCGGCCGCCGTTCGCCAGAAAAACTCCGGCTTCCGAAAGCTGCCGAACCGTCATCTCTATTGCGCACTGATGGAAATATACGCCGAGCGTCAGCTCGCTCGGGTGGAGCAGGTTTCCGAACGCACGCATGTAGTTCGCGAGGGCGAAATTGCGGAAGCCCGTTGCCTGCTCGGAGCGGGCGACCGCGGGGTCGATCATGATCGTATCGTCGTTCGCGGCGATCCGCACAAAGCGCAGGATTTCGGCGATCGCCTCGCGAGGCTGGTGTCCCGCAAGCAAGACGTCGGCGACGACGATGGCGCCGGAATTGATGAACGGGTTGCGAGGGATGCCTTGTTCATGTTCGAGCTGCACGATGGAATTGAAGGCGCTGCCGGAAGGCTCCCGCCCGACGCGTTTCCACAGTCCGTCACCCACTTTGCCGAGCGCCAGGGCGAGGCCAAAGACCTTGGAGATGCTTTGTATCGAGAACGCCTCGACATCATCTCCGGTTGAGACCGTGTCGCCCTTCAGATTGGTGATCGATATCGCAAATTTCTTGGGATCAATCTTCGCGAGTTCGGGGATGTAGTCGGCAACCTTGCCGTGATGCGCGCCTGATTGCAGTTCATCGCGCACTTTGTCGAGAAGATGCTTCAGGTCGGCCATTTCCATAGTCAAAATTCAGGCTTTCTGTTTGCTCGGCGTGGACGATCGCAAGTTTCGCCGCTCCGGGTCACCGGATCGAGGACATCAAACCAAAATAGATAAAGAAGGCTGAGGCCGTGGCAAGCCGCCTGATCGGCGACTGCGGTCGCTTGCGAGCATTCGTAGCTCGCGGGGCCGAAGGTCGGGCGATGATCCCGTCCGCGTGCGGTAAAATTCGGGGGCGGTGCGCGACAAGCTCGTCGAATTGCATCGCGACGAAGAAAATCGAGACTACAAAAAAAGCTGACCGGCGGACGGGAACGCCGGTCAGCTGACGGGATCGTGTGGTCGGTTCTATTTAGAAATGGACGTCGATGCGAGCCGAGCCGACGTGCGCGAGGTAGTCTTCGCGAACATTGGCGTCGTAGTTGATTTCGAACGTTGAATTGAAACCGATCTGAGCGAGCATGCCGATGCCGAGATCGGCGCTGTCGCGTCCGACGCCGGGTCCGGCTGCGGTGAAGGTACCGCCGCCCGCCGCGAAGCTGGCGTTTACGACCTGCGCGTCGTCGGCGAACTCATGCAGCCAGAGCGCGCGGCCTTCGATGACCGTGTCGCTGGCGATCGGCACCAATGCTTTGACACCCAGACCGGACACGAACGAGTCGTTGTTCTGGCTGCCGACCGCGAGAGCCATCCCGCCATCACTGGCCTCGGAATATCCGTCCTGATGCAGTCGCGAGTAGGTGAGCGACGCAACGGGCGTGATGATCGTTCCGGAGTGGGCCATCGGCGCGCCGATTTCGACTGAGGCATTGAACTGATCGCCATTGTGGCTTCCCTTGGCGACGTCTTCGAAGGGCTCCGTCATTGCGCGTTGGGTGTCGTAGTCGTGCCATGTGAAGCCGGTGCGTCCGGTCGCATACCAACCGGAGCCTTTCACGGCGCCGTAGGCCTGGATCAGGTAGCTGTCGATGTCTGTGTGGTTGTGCGTCGTGTCGCCTTCGTCGTCGATGCGCGTGTTGGCGTAGCCGCCGGCGACACCGACGCGCATGCCCGGTGAGATCCAGTTGTCGTAACCGACCATGAGCCCATAGATGCGGGCATCATAGCCGTCGACGTCCTGGCGTTCGTTCTGGTTCATGCCGGCGCCGAATGCCTGACCCCAGAGCGCCGCACTGCGCGGCGCGATGAACTCCGGATCGTCCTTGAGGCTGCCGCCGAGGTTCGAGCGATTGGGGTCGGTTTGCTGCGGTTTCATCCCGAGGCCGTAAGGTGCGCTCGTGTAGCCCTGGGATGCGCCGGTGGCGCCGACTGAGTTCAGACGCGTATCGATGTGCTGGCCGATTGCGTTGTTCAGCGTGATCGCTGCTTGCTGCGTGGCGAAGTTCGTCTCGGGCGAGAGCTGCTTGCCCGCTTTCTTGACGTCGTCTTCGTCGCTGAGGCTCAAAACCGCCGCTCCGAGAGCTTGCAGATCGTCATCGGTGCCGGTGTAACCCAATAAAGCTTTCAGCGTGCTGACGCCGGGTTTCGACAGACCTTCGACGTCGGACGCATCCTTGACGTCGGCTCCCACGACAAGCTGGTCAGCCGTGTTTTTGGCAATGCTCCAGTTCACGAAGAAGCTGTTGGCGTCTTCATTGATGGTCGGCAGCGTATCGCCGTAGAGCTTATTGGCGACAAGGAAATACTCGCCGTCGTGGACGATGGCGTCGAGCTTTGGAGCAACGGTAACGATCGCCCCATTGTTGCCGCCCGTGTTGATCGTGCTGGCATTGAAGTCGAACTTGCCGGTCGTGGTGTTGAAGGTGCCGGTGCCGATGGACAGCGTACCGCCGATATAGCCGCTATTGAGCGAGGCGTTGTCTTCCGTGGTGTGACCGACGCCGCTGCCTGTGATGTGGGTCACGATGTCGACTTTGTATGGGCTATTGTAGCCGGCATTGCCTGAATCGGAGCCGTTGGGGTTCGTCCAATTTGTCCTGTCGCCGGTGCGAACATTGACGTCGCCCGTGAGCGTGCCGGCGTTGTCGAGTTTGAAGTAATGGTCGGGGCGGGCATTCAAAAATGCTGCGATCGTGTCGGCTTTCGTCAGCTTCTTGTAGACTTCGCCGTCATCGTCGTCGTCGTCACCTTCCTGCGGCATGCCGTCGGCGTAAACATACCGGTCCCAAGCCCCAAGGCCGGTCTGCTCATAATTGAAATTACGTCGCATATCGACGTTGATCGACGTTGCGGTTCCCTCGGCCGCGCCGCGGATCGTTCCTGTGTTGACGATCGTATGGCTGCCCGATCCTAACGTGATGTTGTCGGCGCCGATTGTGCCGGCGTTCTCGATGTATGTGTCGTGACGGCCGACACCGGAATCATTCGGCGCAAGCTTCAAGCCATCATAGTACTTGCCGGCGATCGAATAGGACGAAAACCAACGCACCGCGTTGGCATCAGTCGACACAATGTCGCCCGTTATGGTGCCGGTCTTGTTATTGACGATGTTGGTGCGGCCGACGGTGATCTTGTCGACACCGTCCTCGTTCTCCGGCTTTGCTTCGACGTAGCTGCCGATCGCGAGCGGCGCTTTTATGGTGCCGTCATTTTCGATGTATGACGAGGTGCCGAACGTATACACACCGGCGGTTAGAGGTCCTTTGCCCTCGATCGTTGCGTCTTTTTTGTTGTAAACGAAGAAGCGTTCGGTGCCTTCGTTCTGGAAGACAGCAGCGGCATTCCCGAGGTTGCCAGAAAATGTCGCGTTGGCGTTGCCGCTGGTCGGTGCGGGCACCGTCACGTTGGTACTTCCCGAGCCGGTTCCGCTGACGGTATTGGTGTTGATCGTGATCGAGGTGGCGGTGCGTTCCGCCGTAATCGTTCCGTGGTTTACGATCGTCATTTCTTCCGGATTGTTGCGACCGTCGCCGGATTGTTGCGCGGCGATGCCGTAAACGGCACCTGTCCCGGCATGCTGCGCGAGCACGTCTCCCCAGTTCTCAACAGAGACGGATACGCCGTGCTGAATAGCGGCGACGCCAACGACGGTGTGTGCGCTCCGATCCGCGACGGAATTCACATCCAGATTCGCAGTGATCTTTGCGGTATCCATGATAGCAAGCGAGGTGTTTTGGCCGAGCAAAGCCACCGCGACGTGCCAGTTTGCACCGATGCCCGCATAGTCGAGTGGCGCGCCGGTGCCCGTGTTGTTGATTGCGGCGGAGTTGGTGTTTCCGGCGCCGCTCCTGGTGACATCCTGCGTCAGCACGGCCTTGCCGCGACATATCCGATTGATGGCGTCGGGCTTTCCTCCCGTGACACCGACAGGGGGTGACGTCGACGGGATATAGTCGCAATTTTCGTCCGCGAAGGCCTGATGCGACGCGCTCATCATGAGCGTCGCGGTCAGCGTCGCCAGCGCGATGTGGCCACGGCGCATGCTGAATGTCTGGTTGTGTTTCGGCATAAGTTCCCCCCTGCCCCCGGGAACGGCCCGGTTGGCTTCTTTCTTTTTGATTGGCTTTGAAGTGACGTGGGCGGCGGCGCTTCGACCGGCGCTGAGGTTCAACGTTGCGACGTTTGCTTTCGTCGCTTCCTAGGATTCCCGTCCTCGTTAGAATACTTCCACTGCCGTATTGCTATCGGGCGGCGACGCTCGCGGGATATGGGATATGGGATATGTTCCTGGATGATTATTCAGTCTGCAATTAAATCGAAGCGTTGCAGTTTGGATACGCGTGGCGATTAAGTCAGAGTTTTTCCCGAGCGTTTAGAAATTGTTGTTGAATTGTTTGGGTGCGAGCAAGGCGATTCGCTGCCTCGAGCTGGATCGCTCTGAGTGCTTGGGAAGATTGGTGATGTCTGGAATTTTTTGGAGCGGGCGAAGGGAATCGAACCCTCGTATGCAGCTTGGGAAGCTGCCGTTCTACCATTGAACTACGCCCGCAGGTGCTTGACCGCCGCGGTTTCTGGCATGTTTTCGGGGCGTGCGCAAACCTCGCCCGCGAGGATCGGTCAATTCAGCCGTTTGGCCGCGACGCATTTTCCAGGTCCGGTCCGTTTGTCACCAAGATCCTGTTTTATGATATGAGCTGTTTGATCCGTGGGGTGGCCGCTAGGGGCGGCCGTCGAACGTCCGGGGGACGCATGAAGTCGATGGCGCGCATTTCCGGCTTGGCTATTGTGGCGGCTTCAGTTTTCGCGTGCGGCGAGGTTGCTGCCGCCGACGTCCACACGCGTGCGTTGGACACGTCCATTCCCGCCAGCTCCATGCCGGCTGCTTCGGGAGGCGACAAGGCTGCGGCCGACGATCTCTCATCGCGCATCGATCAGTTGGAAGCCAATCGGACGGCGGCCGGGCAGCAGCCGAAATCTCCCATCAGTCTCAGCGTCAGCGGATGGGTGAGCCAAGAGGTCACCGTTTCACGCAGCAAATAAGATTTGCAGGGCTCGCCTCTCCGCATCGGCGGATTGGCGAACTCCTCAGATTGCACTTTGTCGGCGCGTTGTGCGCGTCCGACAGCGGTCGCGGCTATTTTCGGTTCGCCAGAAGGTCGCGGATTTCCTTCAGATAGAGTTCGCTTGGCGTGGGTGCCGGTCCAGTCGCAGACGTCGGTCTCTGCATCCGATTGATGCCTTTGACGAGCAGGAAGATCGCGAATGCCGTGATGAGAAACTTGATCAGGGCATTGAGGAAAACGCCGTACTTGATCAGAACCGGATCGGTCGGCGTCGGAATTGCAACGGCAAGGCTGGAAAAATCGATGCCGGCAAGCAGATACCCGATCGGGGGCATGATGATGTTTTCGACAAGCGTCGAGACGATCGGCGCGAAGGCGGCGCCCATGATGACGCCGATGGCAAGGTCTATGACGTTGCCGCGCATCGCAAATTCTTTGAATTCGTCCACGATTTTCATGCAAGATATCCTTTCCGATATGGTCGAGCTGGGCTTACTGAAAGACGTCGCGAAGACGTATGCGGTCGGCCCATCCCGCCGTCGCAGGAGCCCACTAAATTTGCGGTTTGGAGCGAATTCGACATTCCCTTCTCGAATCGCGCCCTAATTTTAGGGAATGACACGGTGGCCGCAAAGAAGACCTCGTCGGGTTCCAGATCGGCACGGTTGGATAAACAGTCGTGTTGGACAAACGGTTGTGGCGGCGGGCATAATCTGAAACGGGGCCACGCGAAAGCCGTCCGGGGGACAAACACATGATCGAACGCAAAGAGCGCAAACCGTACTGGCGGCATACGAAATGGCAGGTTCTCGCCAGCCTGATCCCGTTTCTCGCGATCGTTATCGTGCTGCCGCTTTATGCCGACCAGCTGAACGCTAGCCGCTTCTTCGGCTTCCCGCTCGGTTACTTCCTCGCGGCGCACGGGTTTTTCGCAATCGCCGTCGTGACGGTCGCGAGTTACGTCAATCGACAGAACGCGATCGATCACTGGCACGGCGCCCACGAGGAGATGTAAGGGGCAGGCATGGCGTTCGGTGCGCGCGCGCGGGTGGTCAATCCTCGCCTCGGAATTTATTTCAGCATTTTCGCGGCGCTGTTCACGGCGCTGTTTCTGCTTGTTCTGATTTTCGAGCAGCTGAGGTTCAACGAAACACTTTTGCAAATGGCATTCTTTGCCGTCCCGATGCTCTTTTACGCGGGCATCGGGCTTTCGGTCGGCTCCAATGACGCGCTCAATTATTTCGCGGCCGGGCGGCGTGTGCCAGCCGCGTATACGGGGCTTCTGCTCGCGGCCTCCACGCTCGGCGGCACACTGATCGTCGCCGGAACGGGTGCGTTCTTCTTCGCGGGTTTCGATGCGGTCGTTCTTCTGATGGGCACGCTCACGGGGTTCGTCGTGATGGCGATCGTGCTGGCTCCGTTCTATCGCAAGTTCGGAGCATTTACGGTGCCGAGCTATCTCGGACGCCGTTTCGAAAATCGCGCGCTTCGGATCGTCGCCGCCGTCGTCGTGGCCGTGCCGATGCTGCTCGTTCTTTCGGCGGAGCTTCACATGGGGGCCGGCATCGCGGGGCGGCTGATCGCGCTCAATCCTAATCTGATCGTGTGCATTTTAGCGTTGAGCGTCGCGGTTACGACGGCAGCAGGCGGGAAGCGGTCGTTGACGTGGGCAGGGGTCGCGCAGTCCATCGCACTTTTCTTGGCGCTGCTCGGTGTTGCAACGACGGTCAGCGTGATCGTGACCAATCTGCCGATCCCGCAGCTCGCCAATGGCCCCATGGTGCGCAGCCTTGTGCGCAACGAAATCAGCGAAGGACTGCAGCTCATCAAGGTGTGGCCGCTGGCGTTCGATTTTCCTGGTGAAGGTTTCGCGGCGCTGACCAAGCCCTATACGCAACCCTTTGGCGCTGTCGGGACATTCGGTTTTGCAATCGGCACATTCGCGATTGCCGCCGGGGTCAGCACCGCGCCGTGGCTGCTGCCGCGCGTGGCTGCGTCGCCAAGCGTCTACGAAGCGCGCAAGGCGCTCGGGTGGGCGACGGTGTTTTCCGGCCTGGCGCTGCTCACGATGTCGTCGGTCGCCATTTTTATGCGCGACTTCGCGCTCGATGCAGTCATTAGCGAGCGGCTCGGACCGTTGCCGAAGTGGCTTTACGATGCCGCGGCCGCGCATCTCGTCTCATTCGATCAGACGGCGACGCGGCTCGGATTCAGCGGTCTGAAGTTTGATCGTGACGGTGTCTTGTTCGCGTTGCCGATCGCAACCGGGCTGCCGCAGGCGTTTTTCTACGTGCTGCTTGCCGGCGCGCTCGCGGCGGTGCTGGTGGCGGCGGGTTCGACGATGGTCTCACTGGCGGCGATCCTCGGCGAGGACGTCGTGCAAGGTATGTCGTGGGAGCCTGTTGCGCCGCAAGCGCGCGTTTGGATCACGCGCAGCTTTGTCGGCGTCGTCGCGGTGTGCGGAGCGATATTGACGATAATCGCGCCGACCGATCCGCTTCGATTGGTGCTTTGGGCACTTTCCATCACTGGGGCCAGTCTGTTTCCGGTCATGATCTTGTCGGTGTGGTGGAAGCGGCTGACCGCCAATGGCGCGGTCGCGGGGCTGGTGGCAGGGTTCGGCGCCGCTGCCTTCGCCATTCTGCTGAGCGAGGTTGGCGCGCTCGGCGTGCCAAGTCCAATCGCGGGAATCTTGGGATTGCCGGTATCCTTCGCAATGGCGCTCAGTATCAGCATTCTGCGTCCGGGTGCATCGCGGCATGCGCTCGAAATCGTGCGCGACATCCGCGTTCCGGGCGGCGAAATCATTTACGACAGGCAGATGCAGCGTTTGCAGCTGCGAAAACACGCGCGCACTTGATGCCCCAAGGGCAAGCGCTTAATGCTTGTGCAGGCGTTGCGCTTGAGTTCGGAGAGAGCCATCCAGCGCTTTCCGAAAAACGCGACCGTCGATCAGCCTGCCGCAGCGGTGCGGCTGGAGACCACAGCCGCTGCACAAGCGAAATTTGAAAGCTGCGAAAACATGACTATCCGCGACCGGCTCGATCTTTACCCGCCGATCTTCCCGTATCGGGAACATCGCCTTCGGACCAGCGGCGGGCATACGCTCTATGTCGAGGAGTGCGGAAATCCGAACGGTCAACCGGTGCTGATCGTTCACGGTGGTCCTGGCGGCGGCAGCAATCCGACGATGCGCCGCTTTCACAATCCGGAACGATACCGGATCGTACTTTTCGATCAGCGCGGTTGCGGTCAGTCAACTCCGAACGCATCCATTGAAAACAACACGACGCAGGATCTGGTCGAGGACATCGAGCGCATTCGCCAGGAGTTCGGCATCGAGCGTTGGCAACTTTTCGGCGGCTCGTGGGGATCGACGCTGGCGCTCGCCTATGCGGAAACCTACCCGGAACGTGTCAACGCGCTCATCCTGCGCGGAATTTTTCTCAGTACGAAGGCCGAGCTGCGCTGGTTCTACCAGGACGGTTGCAGCTGGATTTTTCCGGAAGCATTTGCCGAATTCCAGCGCCGTATTCCTCACGACGAGCGCGACGACATGATCGCGGCGTATCATCACCGTTTGAACTCGAACGATCCTGCAACCGTGATGTCTGCCGCGCGCGCGTGGAGCGTTTGGGAAGGGACGACGCTATCGCTTGTTCCGGAGCCCGATCGCGTCGCCCGGTTCAGCGCCGATGCGTATGCGGTCGCGTTCGCGCGGATCGAGAGCCACTATTTCGTCAACGGCGGATTTTTTCGCCGCGACGGCGAACTGTTGACCAATGCCGGGCGGCTCAAGGGCATTCCGGGAATCATCGCGCACGGTCGCTATGACGTGGTGACGCCGATTCGAAGCGCGGTGTTGCTGCATCAGGCGTGGGCCGATTCGGAATTGCGGGTTGCCGCCGACGCGGGCCATGCGATGACGGAGCCCGGACTCGTGCATGAGCTCATTCGTGCAACGCGGCAGTTTTCTTCCGGCTACTAGAGCCTTACCGATTTTGGTGGACTCGCGGAAAGGCTCTAGCTCTTTATTTTGTCGTGCTTCCTACCGGAAAACCGGTTCCCACTTTTCCGGAAGCGCTCTAGCCGCGGCGTTCAAAGCGATCCTTTGGGCGGCGGCGTTGCGTCGGCGGGTGGCGGCGGTAGAGGATTGTCGAGATCCTTCACGCGATCGCGGACTTTTTTGTAAACCCGCTCCAGATAGTCGAGCGCCTGATCGATTTCTTGTTCGGTCGGCAACTGGGCCTTTCCGCCAGGCGGTCCTTCGAGCGGGAGTTTCGTTTCAAGCGAGTCCTCGAGCGCCTTGACGCGGTCCTTGAGATCGCGGTTTTCGCGTTCGAGCTTCGAAAGCTCGGCCGCGGCGGCGGGCGTGTGATCCTCGACGGGCGTGCAACTCCATGCCGTGCCGGAACGCGCGCACATCGCGACCGCGCCGGTCTCTTTGTCGAGCCGCAGGAAGCCGCCGTCGACCGGCGACATCGTAAAGCGGCCGCCAATGTTATCCGCAGTATCGGCGACCGCGACAGTTGTCAAAGCGAGTGCGATCAGCGTCGCTCCGCAAGCTATCTTGCTCCGCATCCGAACCGTCCTTCTGCTTCGCGTTTGCCGGGCTCATACACGATGAGTGTGGCAAATCCAGTTACCTCGTTGAAAACGAATCACACCGCAATATCACGGATTCGAGCCAAAACAGGCCTCTCGCGGCTTCGGTCGACCGGTCCTTAGTCCCTGAAAATATGGGTACTTTCTCGATTTTCCATACATCTTAACGCGGTATTTACTGCCGATCTGCGACCTTGCTCACCGTGAACAGTGCTGCGTCCGCCAACGATCGCGTTTTTGCGCGGCACGGACGACCTCCAATGTGCCCTGCGGATGAACGCCTCGATCGTGCCGGACCGGCAACCGCCGTGCCGCTTCGAGGGGAACATGCCTAGTCCAGAATTCAATCAACAAAATGCACTCAGCGGCGACGGGCAAGGTTCCTCGGAGTACGAGGAGGAGCACAGCGAACTTAAAGCGCTCGTCGACGCGATTGCCGCGCAGCTTTCGGACGCGACGCGCCGCCATTCCGAAACGCTGGGCGAAATGCAGGACAGGATCGCGGTCATGGGCCGGGAGGCCGAGGTGCTGCGCGATCACATCCCCGAGCAGTTCGCACCGACCTTCGAACATATCGAGGCGGGCGTCGCCGAACTCGCGAAACGGCTCGCACGGGCGAACGACTCCGATGCCGTGGCGAACCAGGACGCCAACCCCTGGGATCACGATAACGCGGAAGCTCTGAGCAACGTCTTCGAGACCCACGGTCGGAAAAGTGCTGAGGTGTCGTCGGCCGCATATGCGTCGCCGGCTTTTGCCCCACAGGCGAGCATTGACCAGGCGTGGTTCGAAGCGCGATTTGCGGAAATTGCGCGCGACATCGAGCAGTCGCTTGCTGAAATCAGGCCCGATCGCGGGTTTCATCAGATCGGCGAACGGCTCGACCAGTTCGAGCAGCGGTTCAGCGGACTGCTCGAAAGCGTTGCGACGCGGGCCGACCTCGATTCCGTGCGGCTCATCGAAGAGCACGTGAGCGAGGTGGTCAATCATCTGGTCCAGACGCAGGATCAGCTGGCGCGTCTTACTGCGATCGAGGATCAGCTTGCGGCGATCACGCAGACGTTGTCCGGCGGGAACGAGACGACACTTTCAGGCGTGCAAACTGCGATGGCGATGCCGGGGTCCGGCCTGGACGTCGAAGCGATCGCGCGGGCGGCCGCCGAACAGACGGCGATGCGGTTCGCGGGCATGGGGACCGGATCTCATGAGGCCGCCGGAGAATTGCGCCCGCTCATCGAGCGCATGATGGAAGAAAACCGCAGCGGCGGCGAAAATACTTCGGCGCTGCTTGATACGATGCAGCAGGCGATGATCCGCCTTCTGGATCGCGTCGACGAGATTGAATTCGCGCAGCGCAAAGATGCTCCGATTCCTCAGGCCTCGTTCGAGGATTTTGCAACGGCGCCGCCGCCTCTCTCCGACTATCCGTTCCAGACGGGCGAGAGCGACCACGATCCGCTCGATTTCAGCGACGAGATCGCTTCGCCGGTCCGGCCCGAGGCGATGCCGTCCGCGCGCGACGCTGATCCGTTCGAACATGAAAATGCCATCGAGCAGGGCGCTCGCAAGAACGAGAAGCTGCGGCAGGACTTTATCGCCGAAGCGCGTCGCGCGAAAATGCGCCTGTCGTCGGCGGCAGACGATGACATCGTTGTCACGTCGCCAATGCATTCCGATACTTTTTCAATGTCGTCGCCGGATGCGGTGCGCGGGCCGCAAGGCAGCAGGCCAATTCGTCCCACGGCGACGCGGTCCAAGGCATCAGGCCCGTCGGGACCGTCACCGCGTTTGATCGTTCTCGCAGTTGCTGCGCTTCTGGCATTGGGCGGTCTGTGGTTCACCGTCGGTTCGGATACTCCGGCGCCGGTTGCCGGCTCATCGACGTCAGTTTCTCCGGCTGCGTCCCACAACGATGGAAAATCGGGCGCCGGTACAAATGTACCGGATCAGAAGGGCAACGGCGCACAGTCGCCAGAGGCTGGCGGTCGCGGGGATCAGCAGGGCCAGCTCATTCCGGGCGGCACCGGCACGGCGAATACGAATGTGTCCATGCTCGGCGTTGCGGTCGATCTCAATAGTCCCGCAACGGAAGCCAGCATGCAGCAGGCGCAACGCCATCAGGCGATGGCCGAGCTCTCGGGCAAGCTCGGCGACGCGGCTTCGCAGGCAAATAACGCGGCGCTCGTTCCTGCCTCGATGGTTCCGACGGAAGCCGAGACGGAGGGAGCGCCCGCTGCCGCCGCTGCCGCCCCGTCGAGTGATGCGACCGGCCAGATGCGCTTCGAACTGCCGCCCGCGACGGTCGGCCCGCTGTCGCTGCGCCTCGCGGCCGCCAACGGCGATGCATCGGCCGAATTCGAAGTCGGCGCTCGTATTGCCGAAGGCAAAGGAACGCCGCAGGACTTCAAGGACGCTGCAAAATGGTATCGTCGCGCGGCCGACCAGGGGCTCGCGCCAGCTCAGTACCGTCTTGGAACGTTCTACGAGCGCGGCCTCGGGATGAAGGCCGACCGGGCGCAGGCGGAAGCATGGTACAAGCGCGCCGCCGCCAAGGGCAATGTCAAGGCGATGCATAATCTCGCGGTGCTGAGCGCCAATCAGAACGACCAGTCGCCGGATTACACCACCGCGGCGCAATGGTTCGAGCAGGCCGCGAAGCGCGGTCTGGCCGACAGCCAGTTCAACCTTGCGATCCTTTATGAGAACGGTCTCGGCGTGAGCAAAGACCTGAAGCAAGCCTACATGTGGATCTCACTGGCAGCGCAGGACAAGGACGCCGATGCGGTGCGCCGGCAAGGTAGCCTGCGCAGCAAACTGACGGCCAAAGACCTCAGCGAAGCTGAGCGCATGATCGGCGAATGGCGGGCGGTTCCGGTCGACCGTACCGTCAATGATGCCCGTCTGGTCGGCGAGGAGTGGAAGAAAACTCCGACGAAAAGTATCGCGGGCTGAGGCAAACCGCTACGCTTAGGCGAGCCGCTGACGTAAATGCGGGCCAACGCGATATGCACGCCTGCTTTTTGCGTTTTCGCGTGCGGTTTTGAGCGCTTGCGGTGCGCGGCGCTTTGGTGTCCCTTAGGCGCCCCAGTCCGGTATCCAGGCCGGTACGCTCCGGAATTATAGCTCTCGCCAATCAGACCTGATCGATGTCCCTTTATCTGCCGATTGCTGAAATGTCGGTATCCGTCCCCGTTTTCCTGTTGCTTGGAGCGGCGGTCGGTTTCCTCTCCGGCCTGTTCGGCGTCGGCGGCGGATTTCTGATGACGCCATTGCTGACGTTTCTCGGCATTCCTCCGGCCGTGGCAGTGGCGACGTGCAACGCGCATGTCGTGGCGTCGTCGGTATCGGGCGCCGTCGTGCACTACCGCCGCAACAATGTCGACGTGAAGATGGCGCTCGTCATGCTGCTGGCGGGATTTGCCGGGACGGCCATTGGCGTCGAGGTCGTCCGGCTGCTGCGCAAGGCTGGGTTGTTCGAGCTGACCGTGTCCCTCACCTATGTGACGTTCCTGGGCGTCGTCGGAACGCTGACATTGATCGAGGGGATCAATTCGTGGCGGCGCGTGCAGACGGCGGGCGTGTCGTCGCGGCGCAAATCGGGTCAGCACAGCTGGGTCGACCGCCTGCCGTTCAAGATGCGCTTTCAGCGCTCGAAGCTTTACATCAGCGTCGTGCCGCCGATGGTTATCGGCATGTTCATCGGCTTCATGTCGGCGATCATGGGGATCGGCGGCGGTTTCATCTATATCCCGGCGATGATCTACATTCTGCGGATGCCGACCAGCGTCGTCGTTGGCACGTCACTGTTTCAGATCGTGTTCGTGGCGGCGTTCGCGACGCTGCTGCACGCCTGGCAGAACCAGACAGTCGATATTGTTCTCGCGGCTATCCTGCTCGCCGGCGGTGTCGTCGGGGCGCAATTCGGCACCGCCGCGGGCGAGAAACTCAGAGGTGATCATATGCAGATCCTTCTCGGTGTCCTCGTTCTCGTCGTCGCGGCGCGGATGGGATATGATCTGGTCGCGATGCCGAATGAGCTCTTTTCGCTCGGGTCGCTGAAGGGGTCGTGATGCGCTTGCGGGCCTGCGTCATTCTTTTCGGATTCATGAGTTTTGCGAGCGCCGGTGTCGCGCGCGATACCCAGGAAAGCGTCGAGGCCGATGCCTCGACCCGGCAGGTCGCGATCACGTCAAGTTTCACGGGAACGGAAATTCTGCTGTTCGGCACCGTCGAAAATAGCGTGCAGCCCAGTCCGGAAGCCGGAACCTACGATATCGTGGCGGTCGTCGAGGGCGTGGATGCTCCGGCCGTCGTGCGCAAGAAGTCGAGGGTTGTCGGGCTTTGGATCAATACGTCGTCCATGCGGTTCATGCCGGTTCCGAGCTATTATGCGATCGTCTCGACGCGACCGGTCGACGAAATCGCCGACCCCAAAATTCTCGACGCAAACGGCATCGGGTTCGATCACATTCGAATGCTTCCTGCGCACTCGGCGTGGAATGCATCGCCCGATCCCGCTGAGCTTGCGAGCTTTCGGAAAGCGCTCGTGCACCTCAAGGAACAGGAGCGGCTTTACGTCAAATCGGAATTTGGGGTTTCCTTCATCGGGCGAAGCTTGTTCCGCGCAACCGTCGCGCTGCCGCCGAATGTGCCGGTTGGACCGCTGACCGCGAGCGTCTACCTGTTCAAGGAGGGCAAGCTGCTCGGGCAATATAAAAGCCGTGTCATGCTTCAGCGTGAAGGCATGGAGCGGTTCATTCACGAGTTCGCTCTGACCAAGTCCTTTTTCTATGGGCTTTTGACGGTCATCATGGCAGCGGGCGCGGGGCTTGCCGCAGCCTTCGCGTTTCCACGGGCGGCGTAGCCGGTCAGTCGTCGCGCAACAGGCGCGGGGCGACGGGATACAATCCTTCGTGCCCGAGCATCCATACGGCAACGCCGTCCAGACCGAACAGCGGCTCGAACGCGAGATCGAGAATGTTGAGCCCGCCGGTGTAAGCTCCGAACGCAGGCATGACGAGCCGCAGTCCGTTTCCGACGAAGCATGGGCGGCGGAGCGACGTACCGTGCATGACGAGCCGGGCGGCAGGATGGAAATGTCCGGCAATTTCGTGCGTCACGGCGCCGGGGCGCGGCTCGTGGCGAAGCGAGATACCTTCGACGACGATTTCCGGCATGACGTAGCCCGCAAGCATGCGATCGATCTTCGGATCGTGATTGCCGGTGATCCAGATCCAGTCGCGATCTTCCTGCAGCATGTGCAGGCTCTCGACGTCGTTTCGGTCCATGCGCGCCGCGCCGTCCGGATCGTGCAGGCTGTCGCCCAGGGCGATGACCGTTTCAGGATTGTAGCGGTCGATCATCGCGGCGAGTTTCATCAAGGTCTCGCGCGTGTCGTAAGGCGGCAGCATCTGGCCGCGCGCCGCGAAGGCCGAACCCTTTTCGAGATGCAGATCCGCGATGATCAGCGCGCGTTCCGACGGCCAGTACAGCGCGCCGGACTTGTGCGCGAGAAACGCCTTGCCGCAGATCGAAACGGGTTGATCCGCGAAGTCGTCAAGTCCGATGCGTTCCGGCTTCAGAATGCCCATTCTCAGATGTCCCCATCGCCTCTTCGGCGAGCGCTTCGGCGGCTTCGCGCAGCAATGCGTCACGAGCGTGGCCAGCGACGGCCTCGCGGCCGATCTCGAGCAGCACCGGAACAGACAGCGGCGACACGCGCGATAAAGATTGATGCCTGATTCGGTTCTTGATGCGGGCAAGAAAGTCGCCGAGACGCCGGATGTCCAGCAATCCCGTCGCCGCGTCGGCCCAGGCTGCTTCGAGCAAAAGATGGCCGGGATCGTGGCGGCGCAGGACGTCATAGATGAGGTCGGTCGACATCGTCACCTGGCGCCCGGATTTGACCTTTCCAGGGTGCCGCCGCTCGATCAGCCCGGCGATGACGGCGGAGAGGCGGAACGTCCGCTTCATCAGGTTGCTTTCGGCGAGCCAGGCGTCGAGGTCGTCGCCGAGCATGTCCTCATCGAAGAGATCAGCAAGCGACAGGCGGCCGTCGGCGATCTGCGCGGAGAGATCGCCGTGCGTCCAAAGGCCGAGCGCGTAGTCGTTGGCGACAAAGCCGAGCGGATGCAGGCCGGCGCGGTCGAGCCGCCGCGTCAGCAGCATGCCGAGGGTCTGATGTGCGAGGCGGCCCTCGAACGGATACGTCACAAGAAAATGCCGGCCGGCGCGCGGAAACGTTTCGATGAGCACTTCGTCGGTTGCGGGAAGCACGGAGCGTTCGCTTTGCAGCGTCAGCCAGTTGCCAACTGCCGGGGGCAAGCTGGGCCAGGCCGCGGGATTGGCGAGCATGGCTCTGACGCGCGCGGCGAGATGCGTCGAGAGAGGGAATTTGTTGCCGCCATAACTCGGCACCATCGGATCTTCGGAGGCCGCGCGCGATACGAAAACCTCGGTATCCCGCATGCCTTCGAAACGAAGGACTTCGCCCGCGAAGACGAAGGTCGCGCCCGGCGGCAACTGTTCCGCGAAATATTCGTCGACCTCGCCGAGCACACGGCCGCCGAAGTTCGTCCGGCTTTTGGCGCGGCGTGCGGAGACGAGACGGACCTTCAGCATCGGTGAGTCGACGATCGTTCCGACGTTCAGGCGATATTGCTGCGCGACGCGCGGATTGGCGACGCGGAGCTTGCCATCGGGCTCGGGTCGCAGTTTCGCAAAGCGCTCGTAGGATTTCAGCGCGTAGCCGCCGGTGGAGACGAATTCGACGGTACGATCGAATTGATGGCGGGTTAGCCCTGCGTAGGGGAGCGCGGAGCGCACCTCGGAAAAAAGCGCATCGGGATCGAACGGCGCCTCGCAGGCCATGCCGAGAATATGCTGCGCGAGGACATCAAGGGTTCCGGAGCGCGAGAGAACGGCGTCCTGCGCCCCTTCCTCGGCGGCCTGCTGCGCCGCCCGGCATTCGAGCACCTCGAAGCGGTTGCCCGGAACGAGAAGGCCGCGTGAGGGCTCGTCCATGCGATGATTGGAGCGGCCGATGCGCTGCAGGAAGCGGCTCGCGCCTTTCGGTGCGCCGAGGTGAATGACGAGATCGACGTCGCCCCAGTCGATGCCGAGATCGAGTGTCGATGTCGCGACGACGGCGCGCAGCTTTCCCGCCGCCATTGCGGCCTCGACCTTGCGGCGCTGGGGCGCTTCGAGGGAACCGTGATGCAGGCCGATCGGCAGGTTGTCGTCGTTGATGCGCCATAGTTCCTGGAACGCGACCTCAGCCTGCAGGCGCGCGTTGACGAAGACGAGCGTCAGCTTGTGGGAGCGGATCGCGTCGTAGACCTCGTGCATCGCGTAGCGCGCGGTATGTCCGGACCATGGGATTTCATCCTCGACCTCGAGGATGCTGATCTCGGGCTTAGCGCCGCCTTCGACGGTGACGAGATCGGAGAGCAGCGTCACGGTGTCGGGATCGGTCTGCGGAACGAGATAGCCGCGAAGCTCGCTCGGCCGCGCGACGGTCGCGGACAGCCCGACGGTCCGCATATTCGGTGCGAGCGTGCGGAGCCTCGCCAGATCCAGTGCCAGAAGATCGCCGCGTTTTGACGGCGCAAGCGCGTGCAATTCGTCGAGGATGACCGTGTCGAGATCGGCGAACAGATGCGATGCGTCAGGGTGGCTGAGGAGTAGCGCGACCTGCTCCGGCGTCGTCAGCATGATCTGCGGAGGTTTGACGCGCTGGCGCTGGCGGCGGGCGATGGACGTGTCGCCGGTCCGCGTTTCGGTGCGGATTTTGAGGCCCATTTCGGCGATGGGCTCGATCAGGTTGCGTTCGACGTCGGTTGCTAACGCTTTCAGCGGCGAGATGTAGAGCGTGAAAAGACCGGCGCCGGATCGCGGGCGTTTTTCGCCGCCGAGCGCAACGAGGCTCGGCAGAAATCCAGCCAGCGTTTTGCCCGCGCCGGTCGGTGCGATCAGCAGAGTGGATTGCCGTTGTCGCGCCGCCTCAAGAAGTGCCAACTGATGCGCACGCGGTTGCCAGCCACGGCGCGAAAACCACGCGGCGATTTCGGCGGGCAACGCTGGCGCTATTGGCGCAGGTGCCTGCCGCTTGCGTCCGGGTTTTTTTGGCTTCGTGAGCATCATGCTCCGAGGTGGAACCGCGAGCCTCGGTTTACAACGGTAAGGCGGCCCATTGTTTGGCTTTTGTGCCGCGCGCGGCGCTGAGGTCCGAATATCCGCGGCGGCGCACCTCGCGCGATAAGTATGATTTGATTTCGCCGATGAGGCCGGGTCCGGCATAGACCAGGCCGGTATAGAGCTGCAGCAATGTGGCACCGGCCTCGATTTTTTCGAGCGCCGTCTCGCCGCTGTCGATGCCGCCGATGCCGATCAGCGGAACTCTGCCGCCGGTCGCTTCGAAGACACGGGCGAGCATGGTGGTCGAGCGGCGGAACAGCGGGCGGCCGGATAGTCCCCCGGATTTCGTTGCGTGGGCGTCCGTCAATCCGGCGCGGGCAAGCGTCGTGTTCGATATGGCAATGCCGTCGACGGCGTGCGCGATCAAGCGGTCGCAAATCGGCTGAATGTCGTCTTGTGCGATGTCGGGTGCGATTTTAACGATGATCGGGCGTCGTGGGGCGCCTTGAGAGACCGTGCGGGCTCGTGCCTCCATGATGCGCGACAACAGTTCGTCGAGTGCTGCCGGAGCTTGCAGATCGCGCAATCCCGGAGTGTTAGGCGATGAAATGTTGACTGTGAAGTAACTTGCGACCGCGGAGAACGTCTCGATGCCTTGCGCGTAATCGCCCGGCCGGTCGGCGCTGTCCTTGTTGGCTCCGATGTTGACGCCGACGATTCCTGCCTTGCCCTTGCGCGCTTCGAGCCGCGTCAGCGCAGCGGCGTGGCCGCCGTTGTTGAAGCCGAGGCTGTTGATCAATGCGTGATCACCGACGAGCCGGAAGATACGCGGCTTTGGATTTCCCGGTTGCGGTCGCGGCGTCACTGTTCCGATCTCGGCGAAGCCGCACCCCATTGCAAGCACGCCGTCAGCGGCGCGCGCATCTTTATCGTAGCCCGCCGCCACACCGACAGGGTTCGGAAATTCAAGACCGAACACCGTTTGCCGTAGCACGGGATCGTCGGCGCCGATCTGTCGCGGATGAAGGCCGCGTTCGAGGGCTTTGATCGTCGCTTCGTGCGCGTCTTCCGGATCGAGGGCGAACAGGGCCGGCCGCGCGAACCGATAAAGCGTGTTCAGCATGCGAACCATTCGTCCTGAATAAGAGGCGTGCCTGCCGGGGCGGTGTCCAACGTGCGCTCCCACAACGCGTTGGCGACTGGGAGGCTGGCGTATAAATGCGGGAAAAGCTCGCCGCCCCGGGACGTTTCCCATTTGAGGTCTGGGGCAAGCTTATCTTCTTCGAATGCTACGAGAACGAGGCCCGTCTTGCCCCTGAAATGTTTTTCTAAGGTTCCGGCCAGTTGTGATTTTGACGAGAGATGAATGAAGCCATCGCGGACATCGTCGGCGGAACCGGCGTAAAATCCGCTCGCGGCGGCTTGCCGCCAATCAATGACTGTTGCGATTTTGTAGACGATCTGTCTCATTCGATAGGCTGTACTTTGACGGGCTGTGTCACCGGCACCATATTTTGTGACGTGGACGGTAGTAGCGATGTTTCCCGATCGTTGGTATCACGATCGGATATCTGCACAACCGGATTTGGCGAATGGGGCGACACGTGAACACGCAGGATCAAGGTCCGGGCCTCGTGCGCGCCATGCGAAAAGGTCGAAGTCTCCGTGTATCCAACGGCATCTCTCAGTATTTCCGAGCTTCTTTCCGGGCCCTATCTTCTCAATATTCCGATTTTTCAACGCCCATATTCATGGGGCCGTGAACAAGCCGAACAACTGCTCGACGATTTGATGGAAGCCGCGGGCCTCGGTTTCGAAGGCGTGCCCAATCGCGACTACTTTCTCGGTGCCGTCGTACTGATGGATGCGCCGGACGTTCAGACGACCAAGCTGTCGCCGAGGATGGCGCAGCGCGAATTCGGCGTCATCGACGGGCAGCAGCGCCTCGTCACGCTGATGACTTTGCTGGCGGTGCTGCGTGATCTTGAAGTCGCTCAGCGAACGTCAATCGTCAAACGGGTCCAGAGCATGCTTCTGGCGCAGCAAGGATCGAGATTTCGCCGCACCGAGCGGTTCCGGCTGCATCTGGCGGGGCGTGAGCGCGCGGTCTTCGAAAACAACATTTTGCGTCCGGGAAATTCGGTTTTGCCGCCGGATGTTCTGCCGATTTCGCATGCGGAAGCGACGCTCATCGACGTCCGGGATCGTTTTCGAGCGGTATTGGCCGAGATGCCGAGATCGGCGCGCAAGGACCTTGCCGATTTTATCGCCGATCGCTGCTATGTAGTCGTCATCGTCGGAACCGACATCGACCGGTCGCACCAGATGTTCGTCGTTCTGAACGAACGCGGCAAGAAGCTGCAACGCGACGACATTCTGAAATCGGACATTCTGAGCCGGATGACGACGGGGGACGTCGGCTGGGCTGCGCGGATGTGGGATGACATGAGCCTCGCGATGGGCGAGGACTTCGAGCCGTTCTTCGGGCATCTCCGGACGATTTTTGGATATGGGCGGTTGCCGATCGTCACCGGCGTGCGGCGCGTGATTCGGGATGCCGGCGGATCGGAAGCATTTTTCAAGGACGTCTTCGTTCCTTACGCCAAGGCCTACGCGCTGGTGCGAAACGACGGCGAAGGCGTGCTTCCCGGCGATATGCAGCGACTGCTCCGGTATTTGAACCGCCTGCCCGACGCCGACTGGGCGCCCGCCGCTATTCTCGCGCTCAAGCAATGGAAGCGCGATCCGGGCCGCGCGGCGTTTCTGCTGGCGGAGATCGAGCGGCTGGCCATGCTGACGCGGATGTTGTGCGCAGGATCGGGCAAGCGCACGCGGCGCTTTGCCGAGCTGATCAAGGTCATTCGTTCAGAAGAGCTGATCGACGAGACGCATCCGGTTTTGCAAATGTCGCGCGATGAAGTCCGCAGCATCGCTTTCCACCTCAGGGACCTTCACAAGCGCAACCCAAAAGTCTGCCGTCTGCTGCTGATGCGCTTGAGTGATGAGATGGGTGATACCGCGACCGTGGTCGATCCCGATCTCTATACGATCGAGCATGTCCTGCCGCAGCGCCCCTCGGCGTCGAGCGCGTGGCGACAGAGCGTTCCGAGCGCGGAAGGGCGCGCGGAGCTCGTCGATTGTCTCGGCAATCTCGTTCTCATTACGCAGCAAGAGAACGACAGAGCGCGCAACGCGTCATGGGCGGAAAAGAAGGACATCTACGGCACGATGTCCGTGGGCAAGGCGCCGCTCCTTGCCGTGACGCGCGATGTGCTTGGCGAGCGCGACTGGCGGCGCCCCGAGATCGAAGCGCGCGAGCAGCGACTGATCGATCTCATAGAAAAGATTTGGCGGATCGACATCAAGTCGCAACGTCCGGCTGCGCGTAATGTCGTGCCGGTTGAAGACCAGAAGAAGCCGATGCCGCCCGCCGCTTGATTTGGGCGAGGCGTTCAAGCGGTTGCGAGAGAGCCGCTCAACGCTTTGGCAATAAGGGTGCGCGTTTCCGGTATTCCATACAATGCGACGAACGTTCCGAGCCGTGGCCCGCGCTCCTGTCCCAGCAGGATTTCGTAGATGGCCTGGAACCAGTCGAGCTTGACGCCGGGACCGCCGCTTGGGCTGAGCTTCGCCGGGTCTTGATAGCGGGGGATGGCACGGCCGACATCGAGCAGCGCATTCTGTATTTTGTCGCCGTCGGAGTCCGCCGGGAGCGCCGCAAGCGTGGCGTCGAGGCTTTGCAGGGCAGCGGTTTCGACGTCGTCGGGCGCGCGGAATTTCTTTGTCGGTTTGACGAAGTCCTCGTAGTAGCGGATCGCATATCCCGCGAGCCGATCGAGGATCGGATTGTTCTCAGGCGTTGCGCCCGGCGCATAGCGCGCAAGAAAGCCCCAGAGCACGTCCTTGCTGTGGGCGTGTGAGACCGACACGAGGTTCAAGAGCAGGCCGAAGGTGATCGGCAGCTCGGGTTTTGGCGGTTGGCCCGCGTGGATGTGCCAGACGGGATTGTCGAGCTGCTGCTTGCCGTCCTGCTTCGGATAGGCCGAGAGGAACTGCAGGTATTCGTCGACGGCGCGCGGGATGACGTCGAAATAGAGCTTCTTGGCGCTTCTCGGTTTCTGGAACATGAACAGCGCCAGGCTTTCGGGCGAGGCGTAGGTCAGCCACTGGTCGATGGTGATGCCGTTGCCCTTGGACTTCGAGATCTTCTCGCCGTTGTCGTCGAGGAAGAGTTCGTACACGTAATGCTGGGGTGCGACGCCGCCCAAGATTTCGCAAATCCGATCGTAGATCGGTGCGTTTGTCTGGTGATCCTTGCCGAACATTTCGAAGTCGACGCCGAGTGCGGCCCACCGCATGCCGAAATCGGGTTTCCATTGCAGCTTCACGTGGCCGCCCGTGACGGGGAGTGTCACGTCACGGCCGTCCTCGTCGGCGAAGGTGATCGTGCCGGCCTTGGCGTCGACTTCCTTCATCGGCACGTACAGCACGCGGCCGCTAATCGGCGAGATGGGGAGAAACGGGCTATAGCTCACCTGCCGTTCGGCGCCGAGGGTCGGCAGCATCACGGCCATGATGTCGTCGTAGCGCTCGACAGCACGGAGGAGAATTTCGTCGAAGCGGCCGGCCTTATAGTATTCGGTGGCGCTCGCGAATTCGTAGTCGAAGCCGAAGGTGTCGAGGAAGCGGCGGAGCATCGCGTTGTTGTGGTCGCCGAAGCTCGGATACTTGCCGCCGAAGGGATCGGGCACCTTGGTCAGCGGCATCTGGATATAGGGCTCGAGCGCCTTCTTGTCCGGTACGGTGTCCGGAATCTTGCGCATGCCGTCCATGTCGTCGGAAAAGCACAGCAGCCGCGTCTTGCGCTTGCCATCGGTCAGAAGCTCGAATGCGTGACGGACCATCGTCGTGCGGGCGACCTCGCCGAAGGTGCCGATATGCGGCAGGCCCGAGGGGCCGTATCCGGTTTCGAACAGGACCGTCTTTTCAGCGCCGCCTGGAAGCCGTTCCAACCGCTTGATCAAGCGCCGGGCTTCTTCGAACGGCCAAGCCTTCGAGGCTTCGCTGGCGGCGGCTTGTGCGTCGGTGAAGGCAAGGGAGGTCATTTGCGGCGGCTATCTTTGTTTTGTGAGATGGCGTGAGGGAGGCGAGCCGTATCCGGGCGGCGAAATGTGAGCGTGTCCGGCCGGATATCGTAGATGGCAGGCACCGTAGGTTGCACGGGAGATCGCGTCAACGCGGCTGCGGGAGGCTCGAGACAAATGCCGCAACAGCATCCGCCGCTTGAGCAAGATTGCCTTTGCGCGTGAAGCCCGAACGCCCGCGCGGGCCGAAATCGTGGTCGCCATCGTTCATCCAGACCAGCTTGATGTTTTTTGATAGCGGCAAAGCCTCGACTTCGGCGCGGCTTCCAAACGGGTCGCGTTCGCCCTGGATGATCAGCGTTGGACATTCGAGCGTTTCGAGATGGGCCGTGCGCAGCTTTTCCGGCAGGTGCGGTGGATGGAAGGGATATCCGAGGCAGACGAGGCCGGAGATTTCTCCGGCAGCATAAAGTTCGTCGGCGATCAGGCTCGCGACCCTTCCGCCCAAGGATTTGCCGCCGATGACTGGTTTCGACGGCTTCTTCCGGTTTTTCGTCAGAGAGCGAACAGCGTCGCGATATTCCGCCGTCAGTGCTTCGGCTTTGGGCGGCGGGCGCTTCGAACGGCCGGTGCGCCGGGCAGCCATGTAGGCAAACTCAAAGCCCGTCGTCGCGATGTTGCGCGCCGCCAGCAAGTCCATGATGCTCGCGAAAAAAGGAGACTCGATGCTTGCTCCCGCGCCGTGCGCGAGGATGAGGCGATCGCGGGCGTCGGCGGGGCCGGTTTCAAGCGAGAATGTCAGATCGAGTCCTTTCGTTTATGCTGCCACGCTTCATAGCGAGGGAACTTCGGAAATTGAACACCGTTGTCCATTGCACGGCGAAGTTTTCTCTTAGCGAGTCAAATCATCGGAGTGGCTTTTCAACCTGCCAGACCGGCTTTTGGGTCACGCGCGACCGGCTTCGCGGCGTTTGAGGATCGCGGGTCGGATTTTTGCCCGACTATGGAGTATAAGGGGACTCGTCTTTCGCAAAAGCGGGATCGAGCATGAGGGCCGTGAGGCTATTCGCGCTGTTTTTTGCGCTAGGCTTGGCTGGGATATTCCTGGTCGGGGCCGATGGCCTGTCGCCGGTTACCGCCAGTTTTGCCGGGCCGTTGCAGCCGGACCCGCAGGCGCGGGCCAACGGCGGGCAGCCTGCTGCGCCGAAATCGAGCCCTGATCCGAAATCGGTGCCCGCGAGCGGCGACCACAATCTCCCCGCGTTCGCTCCCGGCAACGGTCTGCTGACGCAGTCGGCCGACGGCTCGTCTGATGCAGAGGGGGGTGGCGGCACGGAGCCTGACAGCAACAACTCTGCTTCCCAGGATGCAGGCAAGGATGCCGCTCCTGCGCAGGGCAATTCGACAGCAAGATCGATCACGCTCACGACGGAGCCGATCGCCGGGACAAGCACGTCGATCACGGCAAGTCTGAAAGCGGGCGGTGGCGCGCCGAAGTGGCCGGAATTCGTTGGCGCGAAACAGCTATTCGGTGTCGTCAAAAAGCCGGCGCCGCTGGCTGCGCGGGCGATCGGCTATTATTCTCGCGGCTGCCTCTCGGGTGCCGAGGCTCTGCCGATCGATGGGCCAACGTGGCAAGAGATGCGGCTGTCACGCAATCGAAACTGGGGGCATCCGCAGCTCATCTCGCTGATCAAGAGATTTGCCGGCGAGGCGCAGGACCAGGATGGCTGGCCGGGGCTTCTCGTTGGTGATATCGCGCAGCCGCGCGGCGGTCCGATGATCACGGGGCATGCGAGCCATCAGGTTGGTCTCGATGCCGATATTTGGCTGACGCCGATGCCGAAGCGGCGGCTGACGCGGAAGGAGCGCGAGACGCTGAACGCGACGTCGATGCTCGACGATACTGGTGTCGCGGTTGATCCGAAAGTCTTCACGGACAAGCAAGTCTCGCTGATCAAGCGCGCCGCGTCGTATCCGGAAGTCGAACGCATCTTCGTGCATCCGGCGATCAAGAAGGCGCTGTGCACCGCCGCCGGTACGGATCGGCAATGGCTCGGCAAGGTGCGGCCGTTCTACGGGCACTATTACCATTTCCATATGCGCATCAAATGTCCGGCCGACTTTGCCGGGTGCAAACCACAGCCTCCGCCGACGGGCGATGACGGGTGCGGTAAAGAAGTCGATCAGTGGCTGGCGAAAGTCATACCGGCGAAGCCGTCGACGTCACCGCCGGTCCCAAAGCCGCCAGCCAGCGTCAGCGTGCGGCCACCAGCGCCTCCGATCATGCTGGCGGACCTGCCACCCGAATGTCGTGCCTTGCTGGCTGCTAACCCAGACCCGGTGCCGGTTCCCAAGGAAGCGCTGATGACGAAGGTCACGGTTCACCAGGTGCTGGCGAAAGCGGCTGCGGCGCGCGCGGCGTTCGCAAGGTCGGCCGGTCTCGCCATCGTTCCGGCATCGGCGGCCGCGGCGCATCCGGCGCTCCGTCCCCATGTCAAAAAGACGACCACCGCCGAGACGAAGTGATCATCCCGGCGGCGGGTTCGTCGTCAGTGATTTCGTAAAGTTTAAGCGTGCGGTGACGGGCACGCGACGCCAGTTCCGGCCAGGCCGCAATATCCATGCGGGACCTTCGCCAGATATTGCTGGTGATAGTCCTCAGCGAGATATATCGGACCAGCACTTTTGATTTCGGTCGTGATCGGGCCATAGCCTTTCGCGGCGATGGCTTTGGCATAGGTCTGCTCGGCCGCGCGGGCCGCTTCGAGCTGCGCGGGAGTCGTCGTGTAGATCGCCGAGCGGTACTGCGTGCCGACATCGTTGCCCTGGCGAAAGCCCTGTGTCGGGTCATGGGCTTCCCAGAACGTCTTCAGCAGGTGCTCGTAGGGCAGCACCTTGGGGTCGTACACGACGACGACAACCTCGGTGTGGCCGCTGTGTCCGGAGCAGACCTCCTCGTAGGTCGGGTTCTCGGTGTATCCCCCGGCGTAACCGACGGCGGTGATCCAGATGCCGTCGCCGAGCTGCCAGAACAGACGCTCCGCGCCCCAGAAGCAGCCGAGACCGAAGATCGCGGTCTCGAAGCCATCAGGATAGGGGCCGTGCAGCGGTCGTGAAAATAGATAATGCTCGGCGGATGCGGGCAGGATCGGCGTCGACCGGCCGCGCAGGGCGGTTTCCGGCGTCGGCATAGCGGCGCGACTTTTGGCGAACATGGATTTGCTCCTTATTCTTTTTTGGGGTGTTGCGGCTAGTATACGTCGTCAGGAGCGGGAACGTTGCGGCGCTGGGACAATTCTGCCGCCGGCCCGATGCGGCACAGCGAGACGTGCCGATCCTATCAGTAGTCGTTGACGAATATGCGGACGCGACGCCTCGGCCGCCCGAGGAATCCGGCCCCGATGGCAAATGCCAGGAAAAGCAGCCAGGCCGGCAGGGACAGAATTGACGTAAGGAGAGGGTCCCAGACGAACGCGCCGGTCGCGTTCTCGATCGATCGCTGGAGCGCGGCGACGAACGTCGGGGCAAGCGTCTGCATATGCTGCAGCAACGACATAGCGCCCGGACCTTGGCCGTCGATGGCCGGGCGAGAAATGTCGGAGGCAAATGAGATCAGGGCAAAAAGCGCGAACAGAGCTGCCAGAAAGCGCATCAGCATGCGGGGCCGCGTGTCAGGGCTCACGATGGCGATGATCAAGGCCGCGAAGAAGGCCATCTCCGCGATGCGGAACAGCCAGTGATTCGGCGGCTCGCCCGTCGAGTGCCATAGCCAAGCGGCAGCAGCAACACAGGAAATGGATAAAACGGCGAGCGTTTTGAGAAGCTGCGAACTGGTCATGGAGCCCGTTTGCTTGGTTACCCGCGCTTTTTTGCGGCTGGGCGGGAGCGCGGTCAAGAGACACAGGCCAGAGAGCACGAATACCGGTCCGTTGCACGTTGCGCTCGGAGCCTCGATGCGTATAGTGCGCGCCGCCTCGCAATTGCGACGCGGAGAGATGGCCGAGTGGTTGAAGGCGCACGCCTGGAACGCGTGTAGGCTCGTAAGGGTCTCGTGGGTTCGAATCCCACTCTCTCCGCCAAGACCGTCGGGGGAGGTAGCATTTCGCTCCAGTCAGTATGCGCCAGGCGGCGCCTGCGAAGACATTTTTTCTCTTCTTTAAAGCAACTTGCCCAGCATCTGCGGCCGTCATAAACTCGGATTTACCGCCTGCCCGTGCCTGCCGATGACAGGCAATGAATAGATTTTAGGGTGATTATGAGGGTGGCTGATCGGAGGGCACATGCCGCTCGACGGCGAAAGCAAGCACCGACTGCGAACAGCGAATCGGCTGACCGCACTCAAGGTCGCAAAGCTGAAGATCCCCGGACTTTATGAGGACGGCGCCGGCCTTCGACTGGTCCTGACAGCGGTTGGCACGAAGCGCTGGGTGCTGCGCGTGACGATCAACGGTCGGCGTGTGGAGCGAGGTCTCGGCGTCTGGCCAGATGTCAGTTTGAATGACGCTCGCAAAAAGGCCGTGCCCATGCGGCTGGCCGCGAAGGACGGAATCGACATCCGGAAGGAACAGCGGCGGATCTCGAGAGCCAGGGGCATAACCTTCACGCAAGCATTTGAGGATTTTTTCGCGGTTCGAAAGCAGCATCTCTCCAACGGCAAGCACGTCCAGCAATGGCAGAACACCATGCGCGACTACGTGTTACCGAGCATCGGAAAGCGACCGGTCGCCGAGATTACCGCTGGTGAAGTGATCGATATCATGAAGCCAATTTGGTTTAGCAAGCCCGAGACCGCCGGGCGTGTTTTACAGCGTCTGAAGGCGACGTTTGATAGCGCCATCCTGCGTGGTACGCGAGAAAAGGCGAACCCGTGCATCGGAGTGGCTCAAGAACTCGGGTGCCTTCGTCGAACCGTTCAACATCACCCCGCGTTGCCTTGGCAGGAGGTCCCCACATTCCTTCAGGCTCTGCGAAAAAGCTCTTCATCGCCGACCACAAGGCTACTTTTCGAGTTCCTTATCCTTACCGTCACGCGATCTGGAGAAGCGCGCGGCGCGCTTTGGCAAGAAATAGACTTCGGGCAAAAAACGTGGAGCATACCAGGATTCAGTGCCGAGACTGGTCGACGAATGAAGAATCGGAAGACTCACACCGTGCCGCTGTCTGAACAGGCTCTACGTGTGCTCGAAGAGATGAACCAACTCAGTCCACAATCTCAACTGATTTTCGCCGGCGCGAATGGAGAGCCGCTATCAGACAATACACTTTCGAAGCTGATGCGGCTTGGTGCGGTTGCCGGAACGCCGCACGGATTTAGGTCAGCTTTTAAGGATTGGGCCGCAGAACACGGCACTCGAGATGAGGTCTCAGAAGCTGCGCTCGCTCACTCCGACCGCAATGAAATCCGCGCCGCCTATTTGAGAACGCGGTTTCTAGATGAACGCCGGGCTTTGATGGACGACTGGGCCCGCTTCGTCGTTGGGGCTGAATAATTATTTAGGTGCTTTTACACAAACCGGAGATCGAAGGCTCCGCATTGGAAGGTGCGACTGATTATGATTTCCGATTGCTCATGGTTTGATAGTGGCCGACTACTTTTTGGACAGCTTCATATCGACAAGATGGCGGAGACAGAGAGGCATCGAGCTATGCTGCGGCTGATGCACCCTCAGCAGCCAGGGGCGCACCGAAGCTAGCATCCGGAACTGTACGCATCATCATACAGTAATGCCCCATGTGCTTGGTCTTTTCGAAGATCTGCTTGAAGACCGTGAGGTAACGTTCCACAACGCTGCCGTCAGCAGAAATGTATAGATCGTCGTGGACAGCATGCGAGCCATCATTCACCCACGAAAAGAGTGATGCGCAGATCTGCTTGTCGCGGCCTTCGAACATGGCGACGATCTCGTCGCGATCCATATTGCCCAGAAGCTTGAAATAACTCTCGAGAATGCGGCGGAGCGTGTTCTGAATGGTGATGTTAGTGCGGTCCGCATCACGCACCTGCGACCATAACAGCTCATAAGACGTTTTGATCGGGTTGTGATCGTAGTGCGCGAGGAGAGACACGTTTTCCTGCTTGCGCACGATCCAGAAAGTCTCATGGAGTCGGCACCCGTGCTGGCGCTTTGCGTCGTAAGTCACTTCCTTATGGAAGTAGATGTTGTGCGTCAGGACGAAGACCTGCTTCACTAGGCTATTACCGGCGCAGGCATCCTCGAGCACCCGCTTAATAAGCGTACTCACGATGAAGAGGACGTCGCTGTCGAGGCTGGAGACGGGATCGTCGAAAACAATGACCCGGTCGGCCGACATGCCGCTCGAAGACACGCTGCCTCGGATCAAGTGGTAAAAGTAGAGGAAAGTGATAAAACTTTTTTCCCCCTCGCTTAAGGTCTTTAGCGCGTCGCTGCCGTCATGGCGCACGAGTTTGTAGAGGCTACCCAGGTCGCCTGCCGTGGCGAGCCTGAAGCTTGTGAACCCGAACGACGCAAGGATGGCATTGATCTCTGTGACCGTGGGTTCGACGCTTGTAATGGAACGTTCAAGCGCCGCTATTTCTCTTGTGACCGAGGCTAACTGTGCCTTCTTGACTTCTATGGCAGTATTTATGCTGCTGACATTCCGGTCGAGCACGGCCTTGTCTTCGAGATATCGCTCGATATCTGCTTTATTTTCGTCCAGGACGTAGCGCCAAGCCTCTGCGATGAGCCGCTTGCGTTCAGCCGCGATGTTGTCGACCAGTTCATTGTGCCCGGTGATCTGAACGTTAGCAGCTTTCAGCTGTTCGACGATCTCTGCAGCCACGTCTGCTAGGCTCGCAAGCGCGACGATGGCGCTCGGCTCCGACTTCTTACGGGCGATCAACTGCATGTTCAGCTGGATCCGTTGCGCGAGCCGGTCGATCTTGGACTCCAGGTTCATAACAGAAAGGTGGCTGCCCTCCGTCGCCGCGACCTCGCCGAGCCGTTTCAGGAGAGACGCTGAATAAGAGTCGTACGCCGACTGAAGACGTTCAATGGCCGTCAGGTCCCGTGCAAAGCTTTCGTCGAAATAGTCGTTGAGGTCGCGCGCAAGATTGTTCTGCAGCTGTTGCTGGCAAAAGGGGCACGTACCGCCGCTCTGATCGAGGTAGGTACGGCCCTGCTTAACCCAGTCGCTATTGCCCAGACGTTCGATAAGGGCGGACACGTTGACGTCTTCCTTGCCGACCACCCGCTTGCCGAGGATTCGAGCTTCCTCAAGCTGAATAAGTTCACTGAAGCTCGGTACATCGATCCGGCTGAAATGGATGAGGCCTTTTTGGAATACGGACTTCGCCCGGGTCTTGAGGTCGTCTAGACCATAGGCCGCTGACGTGTTGTACTCTTGCTCAAGCAGAACCCGGTCGCAAAACCTTGCTTTTGAGTTGCGCAGGCCCTCGAAAGCTTCTTGAAAATGAGCCTCATGCCGACCCTTGATAGACCAGCACATCTCCTCGAATGCACGACGTAGCTTCTTCAAATCGCCTAGCACGCCGCCATCGCCGTTAGCACCGGTGAGTTTGTTCTGAAGATTGGCCAGGCCCTCCTGGAGCTTATGCTGAGTGTCCTTTGCCTTGTCGATATTCTCAAGTGTTTCGGCGGACTCCTCACCGAGCGTAAAGATACCCTTCACGGTCGACTTAAAGTTGTTATCGACGAAGTCGGAATTATAGACGAGCCGCTCCAGTTCGCGGCCGTTTGCCCAACTCAGTTCGCAAGTGGGGTTTGCGGCGGGATCGGCGATCACGCGCGATATCGTGGTCTTGCCGGAGCCGTTGGTGCCAAAGATGAAGTTGATCTGCTTGCACGGATCAAGGTGCTGCCCATCGGATGCGTACGTCGCCTGACCAGCAATCTTTATGGCCCGAAGCATCGTCCCACTCCCTCTGTGCGCAACAAATGCGCCTTTTCAGAATTGTGTCCCGGGTCAAAGATCGCAGCAACCGATCAGTACCACATACAAACAGGCAGTTTCGGGCGGCCCTCGATCTTTCGAAAAACGATAGCAAATCGCACGCCGCTCGTACCGGTCCGTGACCGGTAATCCCATGGATTCGGGTTAGTTGAGGACGCGATAGTGCGGCGACACATCCGCATGCAGGCGACCTGACGACGCTAACGAGAACTCGGACGCGGCTCCAACGAGCGCAGACGTGGAGGCGAACCGCCTTGCGCCGCCTCTTGCGTAGGTTGATAACCGCTAGGCACCGGACACCGGAAAACAAAGCACCACTGCGCCCCTGAGTGGCGCTTAGCGCGGCAGCGCCAGCTAGCCGACTACTCTTCGAATTTTTGATTTTGACTGCGTCGCTTCCGCCCAAGCACGCAGCGCTCTTTGGCAAGAAATTGATGTCGAAATGGGTTGTGGACGATCCCAGGGTTTGATGCTGCCACAAGTTGGTGAACGAAGCAGGGTAAGCAGCATGTCGTGCCGCCCTTGCGGCAGGCGGTGAGTGTGTTGAAAGACAAGCGCCTCCTGCATGAGGGGGCGGTCGTACTTCCAACTGCGCGCAGAAAACCTGTCTCCCACAACACGCTCTCAAAGTTCATGCGAGATAACGACCTGTTCGGAAGTCCGCACGTGTTCAAGTCATTCAAGGGCTGGGCAGCTGAACAGGGCGTGCGCGACGAAGTTGCTAAAGCTGCGTTGGCTCACGCGAACTGCGATAAAGTTCGTGCTGCTTATCGCAGGACTAGATTTCTTGATGAGCGGCGCGTCGTGATGCAGCAGGGGGCGATTTTATCGACGGTGGTTTCTCCTACAGTTTTTTCGTGACCTCCGTCGCCGGCTTTCCATAGCGTCGTTTAGCTGTTGGCTCGCCTCGATGCATTGCGCCTGGTTGTAATAGGTCTGAGACGTCTTGAAGCCGTTCCCAAGTACGTGAGATCCGACGGCCACATGCTCAGGAGAATGGACAGCGACCGAAGTCGCGGCACAATCTCGGAAGAGATGCGGATTGACGCTTCGACCGAAAGCGGCCTTCGTACGCCCGGTGACGGCGTAATAGATGCCGTTGTCAGTGAGGGGCTGAGAACGATCCGAAATCCAAAGGGCCTCGCCATCGTAATCTCCACAGAGCATGGGCCGATAGACCGCTAGGTATCTCTCTAAACGCTGGTCGAGAATCTGGGGCCACGAGTTTAGCCAATGCTTATGGTTTTTTGTCTCGGACGACTGAAACTCGAGCGACCAACCTGCATCGCTCACGTGCAGATGACGGCGGACGTCAATTGCCGTAAGATTTTTCAAGCGCGGTGTTCGACACGCGAGCAGTCCGATCATAAGGCCGTCGCGAAAGCGGATCGCATCGTGCCTGTTTTTTCGTTTTTGCAACTCCGATTCATCCATCAAGTCCAAGCCGAGCTGCAGCAGAACCGCAGGGTTCTGCATGCGTGCACGCTTCTTTAGAGGATCGCCTTTCTTCGGGTAGGTCGCGATTACTTTGTTCAGATAGGTCACGTCGTGACCGGGAGCGACAACGCTCAATCCGCGCTCAAGCCCACTTAGCAGTATACCAACAGTGACCTCTCCTACAGATTCAGAGAGATAGGTCCGGTAGGCATCGATACGCTCGGGCGTCGTACGCTCTCCGGGAGTTTCTCCCGCGATGAGTTGGCCGGTAAGATCAAGCCAATGAAGGAATGTGCCTAGGCCCCGATTTTTGCTGTGCTTGGTAGCTGGCCTCCACCGCGCGGCATGCCCCGTTGCTTGCAGGCGGCTAGCTGCAGAGAGGCCACGGGACCATAGCGTACGCTCGGGCTCAGGCCACTGGTTGATATCCTTGAAGCGACCACGTCCTGGCATGCTAGAGCCCTCCCCGAAGTCGGAAGCCCGTAGGACTGCTAGCCACCGTCTTCGAAAAACGTTTGCCACGAGCTGGGCGAGCCGCAACAAAGCGCCGACGTAAGTTTTCGATATGTTCGTCGTAGAGAGCAATCGCGGCCGCCTGCTCCATGCCTGCGTAGAAGGCAATTGTCGTTTCAATGCGTTTGTGGCCGAGGAACTTGCGGACTACTTCATGGCCCGTGGGATGGTCCTTCAGATAGAGGAACCCGACGAGGTGCCGGAAGCGGTGTCCTGTTACCCTTGATCTTAGAACGCGAAGAGTGCGCTTGGCGATTTGCTGAGACAGGTAACAAGCAGATTTGTGTTTGACCCCAAGTCCTGGGAATAAATGGCTATTTCCAGCCTGCGCTAGGAGTGGCAGCGCCTTGTCGACATAAACGCGTAGGAGCTTGGTGACGCGCTCAGGTAAGCGGAACTCGAGATCGAGGTCGTTCTTGACCTCATCAGCCGGGAAGACCAGCTGAATGCTTTCGCGCTTGCCTACCCGCTGACGAACAAGATGGCGAGTAAGCGAGATCGAGCAAAGGTTCTGTGGGCGAACCGGCGCGGCAATCAGAATTTCGATCGCTAAAGCCGACTGCAACTCGAGTGCGTCTCGCATGCCTGGTCGTCTGATCTTATTGAATTTTGCCAATTCAGCGGCCCCTTGAAAGAGGAGACGGCCGACCCGATCATTATCATTCTCGAATTGACGCAGCATCGAACGGTTTGTTGCCGTCATTCCGGTATGCCTAGGCTGCGTCCTCGACCGAAACTGTGTGAGGGTCTCCAACTGCGCCGGAGGAAGGCCAACCCAGTACTTCGCCACCACGTAGAGGTAGTGCGCGTATTTGTGAGCTGACATCGTGTTCTCGTCGCCAAACATCTCGAGGTAAAAGCCAATGATTGCTTCGGCGACGTCGACGCGCACCAGATCGGACAGCGAAGACAGCTTGGCGATGCGCGGACAAACGTTGAGACCGACCGAATAAAGACGTAGCAAAATGCGGCGAAGTTCATTCAGCGTGCTCGACTCGTAAGGCTTCCGAAATCCCTTGGGCATTTTGAGCCGGGTACCGAACGCCGACAGCATGCTCTCAAGATCGGCAATAAAATTGACGTCGATTTGGGCGCGCGGGAGCACGGTAAAGCGGCGCAAGTCACCGGCAGCGAGGCGAAGCTGCGGCCAAACTGCGGGATATTCAGCAGCGGCCTTATTCCACCCGCGACAAAGCCTGACGTAAGCCGCGCGGGATTTCGTGCTGAGCATGCGCGTGGCAAGTTCATCGCGAAAGTTTTCGGCGGCGGCTTGGTCAACGCCGAGAGGTTCGATCCCAAGGGAAGTTCCCCATCGAGCAAATCGACCGCACGCCTTTACGACATCCTTGTCGGCCACAGTCTGGAACAGATGCGACCAAGCCGGCGACCACGGGAGCTTGCGGGTATCGATCAGATCCGCGCGGTAAGCAAAGAGAGATTGGCGCACGTACGATTTGTTATTCGCCATTGTGCGATGGGACACGCCGCACTTCTCTGGCGTCAGATTGATCAAGGCCTTTTCGAGTTCGTCGATTGAGGCGTTTTCAGGCAACTTGCCCAGCCCCGTGCAGAGCGAGCGAATTCCGTAGCGACGAGCTTCTTTTTTGCGCGCCCCTAGAATGGGATCGACATCCAGCATCGCCAAAAGATCGGCGCATGTTTGGATCGGCTGACGGAAAATCGGGTTAGCTCGTGAGAGGTTGCGATCAGACACTACGCGCCTCGTGATGACTGGGGGTGACACAACCCCGATTTCGGGAAGACAGGTGGGCTGAAAAAACTGCCTGTTTTGTCCTGATGTGTTCACGAGCGTTCCGACACCCGCTGCCACCGAACGACAGGGAAGGACTACTTTTTGTTCTTATCGATCAGCCTTTGCACGGACTGTTCAGTGGTTCGGGTCATGCCGCCGATTGCGACGCGTTCGAGCTCTCGTCGTTCGGGACTCATCAGTCGCCAGACGTGCCGAGGAGAGCATCGAAGTCTGCTCGCCGCCTCATCGACTGTGAGCAATTGAGAGATTTTCGTGGGCTCGGTTTGTTTCATAGGGACTTCCAGCCTTGATCGATGTGCCGGATAATGCCCGTGAGCGCTCCACCCCGTCCCAGTCACGAAAAAATGTGATTTTTATTTCTTCAGTCCCCCAAGGGAGCGGCGTATCAGGCCTCCGACATCGACGTCCATGGGAAGCGGATTGAGATGTTCGAGAAAGATTAGGCAAAATCGAACGAATCGACTGTCGGTATGCCACTGACCGACTTCTTCGTGCCCTTTTGGGCGTATACCCCAATAGGCGGTGACCTTCCCTCCAGCAGCGTCGTAGATCTGAGCAAGTTCGAACAGCACCCATCCCAAGTCGTGATTTCTTTCACCTCCTTTGATCCTTCCATACGTGTCATGCAGATCGTTTATTTGCGTGCGCAGAAATTCACGAACGTCAGCGATTCTAATTGCACCAGACAACAGTTGGGCTCGCCATTCTGCGTCGTTCCAGACTCCGAAATTGCGAGCGAGCACAAAGCGCGCGAACGCTTCCTCTGGATTGCTGTCGTCATCGATAGGCGCAAGCTGGGCACCGAGCACGACGAACTCTTCGACACGAGTCGGAGTTGCAAGGCGATGGAGCGCCTCCAGGACCAGTACGGTCTGTCCATAATCCGCGCGCGCCATGGCGTGGCGTTCAGACCATGAAAACCGCAAATGGTTGAGGCGTTCGATCAGGACATCCGGCAGCTGTATCCCGCCGACTCTACCTAATTGTTCACATACCATAACAGGCAACGACCGGGCCTCGATGGGGTGTTGAATGGATCCATTATTTGTCAGCAACGACTGCGACTTCATCAGATCCTCAAATGGATGCCCGGTTCGCTGGGGGAGGCCTTCGAGATCCAGGGATGTTGACAGGGATTAAAAAGAACATAAAGTGAACGCTTGCCTAGGAGGATTCAGGATGAACGTTCTTGTAGTAGGCGCGGGCGGTTTAGCTAGTTTTGTGGCGAGCCGGCTCCTTCATGCCGGTGTCGGCGTCAGCATAATAGGCAACTCGGAGCGAGTATCTGAAATCGGACGGCACGGGATCGTGATCAATGATCGCGATTTCAATTCGCGACACCTGATAAGGACGCGACGTTTCAGCCAGATCGAGCCCGTTGATCTCGTTGTTCTCGCGACACGCGCCCATGTCGCATCGTTCGCGTTGGCGGCCGCAAGCCCAGCAATTACAGACAAAACACTTATTTTGCCGCTCGCATTCGATCTGATCCGGCTTGAGACGCTGGTGGAGGATGGAACTGGAATTCCGCTAGGCGCCGTAGCAGAGGTCGATATCGCGATGCGACCGGACGGGACGGTTCGGCAAACGAGCGAGCGCCCAGTATTGCGCTTGGGTGGCCTGACTTGCGCCTCAGGCGTAGCGCTGGAGCAACTATCTCGGGTGTTCGATGACGCCGGCTTCGAAGTCAAACGGAGTTCAGACATACGCGCTCACATCTTTTGCAGGTTCATGTTCAGCGCAATCGGGGCCGCGTTCCTTAAGATCGTCTCCGCTGACGCAGCAGAGAGACTGTCATTTGCGAGACGTAAATCGCTTCTCTCCGATCTCCTCTATGAGGCGAGTCGAGTTGCTGCTTCCCTGCACCTGCGCCTGGATGAGTCTCAAGTGCGAGAATATCGCAACCGGTTTCAGCGACACTCGTCCTGCTTGCCAAATGCGTTTGGAAGTCCAAGTTCGAATGCTGTCACCGAAGCTCAACACGACTTGATGGTTATGGTTCGGCACTCGCAAGACACCGCTGTAAACGCACCCACGTTCATGCGTGCCTATTACGGAGCATATCCGCCGAGTTATGGCCGTGCTGCGTAGAAGCGCCGCGTGGCAATGTTCGGTCGTTCAGAAGGTGCGGCGCAGCTCATTCACCACCTGTATGTCGTGCTCACCAGAGCCCTTCGTCTTTCGCCATAGAAGCATGCAGTCGGACCCGAGCATGAGCTCACAAAGGCGTCGTCCATGAGGTTGGTGACGTTCAACGCCGTCCGCCAGCCGCCGCTCTCGTAATGCAGCCCCAAATCGAAAAGCGTATACGACGGGACGCGCAGGGTGTTTGCCGCGTCAGCATACGAGCGTCCGTTGTAGCGAACGCCGGCACCGAAGCCGAAGCCTTTAAGCGCGCCGCTCTGCAGCGTGTAGTCTAGAGCCACGCCGCCAAACTGCTCGGGTATGCCGATCGGAACTTTGCCGATTGCGGAAGGGTCGGTATCGGCCAGCGTGGTGAGGTCGTAGATCGTGTACGAGCTGATCAGGTTAAGTCCGGGCATCAACGTGGCGATGCCCTCGTATTCGAAACCGTGTGAGTTCTGGGCGCCGATTTGTCGAACGGAAAAGTCAAGCGGATTGGTGGAGGGCACGTTTGACCGGTCGATGTCGAAATAGGAAAGCGTGATGCGTCCGTCGAGCCATTTCGGCTCCCACTTCACGCCACCTTCCCAGCCTTTTCCTGTTTCCGGCTCGAGAAGCGTGCCTGTGGTGGCATTAAGACCTACCAGCGGATTGAACGAGGTCGAGTACGCAATGTACGGCGCAAGCCCATTGTCGAAGTTGTAGATTGCGCCCGCCCTCCCGGTATAAGCGCCATCACCTACATTCACGCTTTGGGCTGGAACCAGCTTGTCGTCACGATCGGTGTTGACCCAATCGTGGCGCCCAGACAGCGCCAGCGTGAGTTTTTCGATTTTCACCTGGTCTTGCAAGTAGAAGCCAAGTTGCTGCTGGACCGTTGTGGCCAGAAGATACCGGCTTGAGGGCGGTGCGGGGTTAGGTGGATAGACCGGATGGACCACATCGAGGTCAGCGAAGCGGAATTCAAATCCCTGATCGTCGGCGATGCGGTAGTTCTTGTAGTCGACGCCAGCAAGAATTTTGTGAAACAGGGGACCTGTTTCGACGCGGAATTCAGCCTGGTTATCGACGGCGAACTCGTCCGCGATCGGCGCTGTGATAAAGTTTCCGCGCGAGATAATCCCCGAGGTCGCCGTTGGCGGGGCCGCGTAGCCCTGACCGTAGAGCCCGAGGAGATCGACCTCGAGGTGGCTGTAGCGAAAGTTCTGCCGGAGCGACACGGTTTCGTTCAGCCGGTGCTCGAACTCATAACCGACCATCGCCTGCTCACGCTTGAACGAGCCATAGTCAGGGTTGTTCGTGTCGAGTGAGGTGGGGATTCTTCCGAAAGGTGCATCGACCGCCGTGCCTTCGTAGGGCAGGAAGTTTTGAATGGCGGTTTTGTCCCGTTGATAAGACGAGAGGAAGACAACGCTGGTATCGGCGTTCGGCCTCCAAAGGAGGCTTGGCGCAATAAAGAAGCGGTCATTGTCGACGTCATCAACCTGTGTTCCGCCAACGCGGCCAAGCATGTTCAGCCGGTAGAAGAACTCGCCGCTGCTTCCGAGCTGACCATTCAGATCCGTGGCAGCATACGCATTCCCGAATTCGTCGATGCCGGTGGAAATCGCGTTGTCGCGGCCGGGGCCGGGACGCTTGCTTACTGCGTTGATCAGGCCGCCAGGATTGCCACCACCGTAAAGAACCGAAGATGGTCCCCTGAGGATTTCAATCCGGTCCAATCCCCACGGCTCCAATCGCCAGGTTGCGAATGCGGTGGAGAAAAGCTGCAGACCGTCAAGATAGTACCCGGTCTCTTGGGCGGAAAAGCCGCGCACAAGAAACCAATCGTTGCGTGTGTCGCTGCCGAAGGTTTCGGAGCGGATGCCTGGCGCGTAACGGGTAGCCTCCACCACCGAGGTTGCGCCCATATCCTGTATCTGCTCGGCGGTGACCACGCTGATGCCCTGCGGGATTTCCATGATGGGCGTGTCTGTCTTGCTGCCCGAGGTCGTGCGCGACGCGATGATCCCTGCGCCCGGTCCTTTCGGATCCTCGGTTGCGGAAGCCGCTCCTTCCTGAGCAGCGCGATGGGCAGCGCCGCCGGGGGAGCTTGCAGCGCTGGGCGGTGCAGCTTTTGTTTTGCGTGGCTTCGCCGACTGTTTCGGCCGCTGCGGCGCCGCTGTCACCGTCACGGGCGGGAGCGTAACGCCATTCTGCGGCGTGGGCGATGCAGCTGGTGCCGGGATGGTGTCCGTCGCGGAACTGGCTGCTGGATCGTTGGAGGGGCTGCTCTGCGCAGCAGCCTCGGGAGCAGGAGCCAACATGGCCGCAATCGCCAGCGCCTTCATTCGAGAAATACCCATCACCGCTCCCCCAAAGCACGACCCGAAGAGGGGCATAAGTGTACTTAATGAGTCAAGTTTTGATCGCCGTTCGACGGACTGTCGTCTTCGATGTTGTATTCTCGCAACCGATCATCCAGCAGCATGCGTCCCCTCGGCGGAAACACGACGTGCATCACGAAGACTGCGGGCTTTGTATTTACGCCACCAGATCAGCACGCCGGTGGTGGCAAGCACCGCAACCAACGCCCCCATAAGGGAGATGATGATCCGGCCCGGAACACCAAGGATCCGACCGGAATGCACTGGGAGCTGCGATTGCACGAACAGGTCGGCGGCTGTGCCGCTCCACGGTGTGGTCATTCCCAAATAAGCTCCATTCGACGCATCCCAATAGGTTTCCGGCACGCCGGCGCCGCCAGTGCCATGCTCCTCGCCGGGCCTGAAATACGAGACGCGGTAAGTTGCGAAATCACGGATGTAACCTATGGCTCCGACCGGGGCGGTGATGCCCGACTCGTCCTGGTTGGCGCTCGCAAGCTGTAAAATACGTGCGAAGTCGACAAGCGTTCGGGTCCGCTGGGTGGCGGGTACAGGCGCGCGGACAGCGATGGGCGATGGTGTGGTGGTGGAGATCAGCTCGACAACGGGCAGGAACACCGGCCGGAAGAGACTGAGCGAGAAGCCGGTAAATGCCATGACGAGCAAGGCGCACCAGGCCCAGAGGCCAAGTGCCCGATGGATGTCGACAGCAATGCGATAGCCGGTGCCGGTTGTTTTCACGATCCACGCGGGCCTCCATCGTGACCACCAGCCACGCGCAAGCCTGCGTGCCACCGCAGGAGCCCGGACGTGGCCGGATTTGCGGGCTGTTGGAAGAGTGAGATAGAAGCCGACGAAGCTATCGAGCGTCCAGAGCAGCGCCACGCCGCCCATGAGCCAGGTACCCCAATCCTGAACGCCCCACATCGGAGGAAGATGGAGCGTATAATGAAGCTTGTAGAGAAACGAGACCAAGGTCTCCCGGGTGATGGGCCAGGCCGCGCCCCAATTGCGGGAGCCAAGCTCGTTTCCACTCACCGGATCGACGAAGAGCTGGTTATAGCCGAGCTCATAGGGTGCACCCGTCTGCGGATCAGGCCGGCCCTCCATATACATCTGCAGCGAATGGCCGGGCTCGGTCGCGATCGGAAGGTATGTCACCTGTCGGCGTGGGTCCCTGGATTCGACGGAATCCTTAAGCGTCAGCGCGGATTGCGGTGAACCGACTGTGGGCGCGAAGATGAGGTGCGGGTTCAGCAGCTCATCGAGTTCGTGATCCCAGCTGATCACCGCGCCGGTCGCGCCGGCGAGAACGAGAAATCCGGCGATGCTGAGGCCAACCCAGCGGTGAACGAGAACCAGAAGATAGCGCATGACACTCCACCCAACATGCTCGTCGCGGCTTGTTGACCCGAAAAGTAATGAATGTCGAGTTAAAAAGTCACTTGGATGATCGCGCGGCTAGCAGACCTGCCTCCAACGTGCTGCATTCTCAATGCTTGTCGTGGACACAATGCTCGTGGTGCGAAAGCACATCGATGATCCGGCACTTGGCGATGCGGCCTTTCGCGCAAGCTTTGATCATGCTCTCAACCTCGGTCTTCAGCGCCGTGAGGCGTTCAATGCGGCTGCTGATGGCGTGCAGGTGTTCGCGCGCAAGCGCATCGACCTTTGCGCAGGAGCGCTGCGGCTGCTGGGCGAGATTCAGGAGTTCGCGAATGGCGTCGAGCTCGAATCCGAGTTCCCGCGCGTGCCGGATGAAGCGGAGCCGGTCGATTGCCTTGGCGTCGTAGAGCCTCCGGTTGCCGTCGGTGCGCGGCGGCGCCGGCAACAGGCCCACGCTTTCGTAATAGCGAATGGTGGGTACTTTGACGCCGGTTTTGCGTGACAGTCCGCCGATTGGAATCGTTTCCAACATAAAAGCTTGCTCCTCTAGTCACTAGCGGATGTACCGAGGGAGCGAATAAGGCAAGGACCGCGCACGACATGGCTCATGTACACAATCACGACCATAACCATGGCGGGCACAGTCATTCGCATGCCCCAGCCGAGTTCGGCACCGCTTTTGCTCTCGGCATTGCGTTGAACGTGGCCTTCGTCATCATCGAAGGCGGGTACGGTTATGTCAGCAATTCGGTCGCCTTGGTCGCGGATGCGGGCCATAACCTTTCCGACGTGCTGGGTCTGGCCGCCGCCTGGATCGCGAGCGTGCTGGTCAAACGGCCGCCAAGCCAAAGGTACACCTACGGACTTCGCGGCTCCTCGATCCTCGCCGCGCTTTTCAACGCGGTATTCCTGCTGCTCGCGCTCGGCGCGATAGCGTGGGAAGCCCTGCAGAGGCTGGACTCGCCGCAACCGCTTGATGCCAAGACAGTGATGGTGGTGGCGACGGTCGGTATCCTGATCAACGGCTTCACCGCGTGGCTGTTTGCTTCCGGCGCCAAAGGGGACATCAACATCCGGGGTGCGTTCCTGCACATGGCGGCTGATGCCGCTGTTTCTGCGGGTGTGGTCGTTTCCGGTGTGGTCATCCTTTATACGGGCTGGGTTTGGCTCGATCCGGTGGTGAGCCTCATCATTGTCGCGATCATCGTATGGGGAACTTGGAGTCTGTTGCGAGACAGTGTCGCCATGTCGCTCAGCGCGGTGCCACCCGCCGTTGATGCGGCCGGGGTGCACGCTTATCTCCAAAGCGTGGAGGGCGTGAAAGCACTCCACGACCTGCATATCTGGTCGATGAGCACGACCGACGTTGCCCTGACCGTTCATTTGGTGATGCCCTCAGGACATCCGGGCGACGCCGTGCTGGTGGAGATCTGTCACGAACTCGAGCATGACTTCGGCATCGGTCATGCGACGATTCAGATCGAGACGGACGAAGCTACAGCGTGCGCCCTCGCCCCGGATCACGTCGTGTGAGTGGGCATGTGCCGTTGCGCGCGTGCAACTTATGATGGCTGTAAGCGTTCTCGAGTTTCATGTGCCGTAAAAACGGCCGGTTCTGAAGTTACCTAGAGACGAATGCTGACGAAGATTCTGAGATATCTGCTGACTTCGACGGTTCTGCTGACCATGGCGGTGGCAGGGCTGCCAGTAATCGTGTGCGTGAGCGACGCCCACGGCGCGGTGATCGAAGTCGGGCGGGTACATAACCTGGCCTCGACAAGCCATCGCGCATTCGTCAATTCGGCCCACCAGGATGCGCAGAGCCAACCCTGCAGCGATTTCCAGTTCGACCATGGGACACTTTCCAAGCAGGAAGAGCATCGGCCCACGTCGCACAGGGCGGGCGGGGAACAGCCGCACCTGAGCCTCGAAAGGCCAGGGCTGAGTTCATTCGGCCCACCGGTTGACGGCCGACGCAACTCTTCCCCTGGATCTCCTCCCGGCTTGCGGGAACGCCGCACCATCGTTCTCCAAATTTAGAGCAAAGCAGAGCAGAGCGCCTTCGTGGCAGCTGCATTTGCTTTTTCTGAATCGTTGGAGACCTCGGATGACGCTTGCCGTCGTATCGCGGTGCGCTACGGGCTCCGGTTGTGCCCGGCTTAGCGGCAGCCGCATTTACCTGAAATACTTTTTTGCGACGCTTGGCGCTGGAGTGTGCATCACCGGCCCCGTCGCCATCGCATTGGAAAAGGACTATCTGAGCACCGACGAGGAACGGCTCGACCAAACTGCCCAGAGATTGGCCGAGAAGGGTAAGGCGGCTTTCGAGCGCCGAGAGTATGGGGAAGCGATCAAATCGTATTCCGATTTGTTACGCCTGAAGCCGCGCGATGGCCGAGTGCTGTTCAACAGGGGTTTAGCGCGCAAACGTTCCGGTGACTCCGCAGGAGCAGTCATTGATTTCACGGCGGCTCTCACGTTGCTGCCGGAACTCCATGTGGCGCTGGTACATCGCGCGCGTGTCTACCTCGGACAAGGTCGTCACGCCGAGGCTATCGCTGATCTTACACGCGCCGAAGAGCTGAGGCCGAACGACCCGGCGGTGCTGTTCTACAGGGGAGCCGCACACTTGCGAATTGGTGAGGCTCGACTGGCCGTCGCCTACTTCAACAGAGCCCTCGGGTTGGATGAACGGTTGGCGCCTGCGCTCGCCGAGCGTGGTTACGCTTTCTTGAGCCAGGGCCAAGCGGACGCTGCCCGTGCCGATTTCAAGCGCGCGCTGGCAATTGATCCGGGCAGCGCGCGTGCGCGGGCCGGCCTCGCCTTGATGGGGGAATGAGCTTGCTTCGCTTAGAACGCGTCACTCGTCCAAGCAGAGCCCGCGAGAGCCTGGTTTTCCGCTGCATCGTCGCGCTGATGCTGTCGATCCTCACCGGTTCGGCGGCAATGGCCGGGGCGCTACGTCACTGCGTGGCGCAAGATGGCCATCATGCCATCGAGTTCACCCATGCCGGCAACGTTGCGCATACGCTTCCTTCGGCTTCGTTCCCCGCAAAGCTGCACGCTGCGGTCACCGTGGTCCAACCCGGCAGCCTCTTCTGCATTGATCACCTGCTCTTCGTCGAGGTTTTAAAGCCAAGCAGCAAGATTGCCTCACAGAGGCATTTGCCGCCGATGATGCCAACCCTGGCGCTGATCACGGTAAAGCCTCCGCCGGCGCAGCAGGCCGCTTTGTCCCTTGCTCTTCGGCCGCATCAAAAGACATTTGCGGATCCCGGACTGATAGCTCGACGGACGGTCGTGCTGCTGAACTAGCAGTCACCCCAGGCTGCGTGTTGCTGTCGATTGATCGTCGTCCGCGCTGCCGCCTGCCCTTCCCTTCGCAATTCTTGCGGCCATCACGCCGCCCGCCCGACAAGCGCGACGCAGCGCCTGATGGGTGAGCTTCTCGCGGTGTCGCAGCCATCCTGCAAGTCGAAATTCAATCATTAGGACTGTACAATGCATCAGAACACCCGTCTTCGTCCCACTCGTCACCCGCTGCTGATCACGACGTTTGCCCTCGCAGTCACGACGTCAATGGCTATGCCAGTCGCCGCAGAGCACCGCATGCCCGAGAATGGGGCGACAGCGTCGGCCGTGCGTGTGGCCGATGCCCATCCCTATCGGCACTGCCACAACCTTCCGCGACGAACGTACTGCCACAAGCAAGACCGGCTTCCGCAGAACTGGCCGCCGAATACGGACACACCACACCAGGGGGAGGTCGAGGAAAACAGACCCTGCCTCAGAGGCGAGCCCGGGTGCGGCAGCAGACGCTCCTACGGCCACGGCTGAACGGTGTTGCCCGAGCTTCGTAAGGACTCCGTCCGTAGGCGACTGCCAAGCTCGTATGTGCGCTGCCCGGATTTCTTTTCACCGACGCGCGGCGAGAGCCGCAAGTAGCGTCACCACATTTGGACACTTCATCATGAACCGACTCGGTATTGCCGCCGGTTTGACCATCGGCATTTTAGGTGGCGGGGTTGCGGCTGCCACAATGACGAGCGGCCCAGATTTTCGCGGGCTGTTCATTTCCATAAACCTCCCGTGGATGTCGCCACCCGCTGTGGCAGATGTTGGTCACGGCGAGACTCAGACGGAGCATTCTGCCAGCAAGCCGCAGGCAGAGAATCATGATGCACACGCTGAACCGTACCAAGGTGGCGGTCACGATGACGAGGACGGCAACGTCCGCATGGCCTCCGAGCAGGTCGCAAGTTCGAAGATAGACGTGAGACCTGCGGGGGCGGGCCTCATCCGGAAGCGATTGCGCGTGCCGGGCACCATCATACCGGATCGCAATCGCGTCGGCCGCGTGCCCTCGAAAGTGGTCGGGACAGTCGTTGAACTGAAAAAGCGTCTTGGTGACCACGTCTCGGCCGGAGAAGTGATCGCGATACTCGACAGTCGCGAGGTTGCCGACGCCAAAAGTGAATACATCGCAGCTCTGGTAAATTTTCGACTCCAGGACACGCTTTACCAGCGTGAGAAGACGCTTTTCGAAAAACAGGTGTCTTCGGAGCAGCGTCTCTTACGCGCGGAAGCCACCTACCAGGAGACTCTCGTCCGCCGTGACGTCGCCCGGCAAAAGCTCTCCGCCTTAGGGGTAAGCGAGGATGCGGTTGCCCGGTTGTCGGACGCGAAACAATCGGCCACCGCTTTGGAGCGCTACGAAATCAAGGCGCCCATCGGCGGTCGCATAGTCGAACAGCTGGTTGACATCGGCACCCCGATGGGCGGCGAAGGCCAGGCACATGAGCTGTATGCCATCACGGATTTAGCGCGGGTCTGGGTTGAACTCACCGTCTCAACCCAGGACCTCCCTCAGATCAGGGAAGGTCAGCGTCTGACGATTGAAGCCAGCGGTGTCCCTCGGACCACCGATGGTGAAATCATCTTCACCAGCCCGATGCTCAATCAGGACACCCGATCCGCCCGCGTGGTGGCCTCGGTCGACAACCAGGAGGGCGTCTGGCGGCCTGGTTCGTTTGTCACGGCCGAGGTGATGGTCGGGGACACGAAAGCTGACGTGGCTATTCCCAAAACTGCCATTCAAAACATCAAAGGGCAAAGTCGTGTCTTCGTTCGGACCAACGAAGGTTTCGAGGTCCGCCCGGTCACGGTTGGCCACGATGATGGGAAGTCCGTCGCGATCACATCGGGCCTCAAGGCCGGAGAGTTTGTCGCGATTGCCAACACCTTCCTGCTTAAGGCCGAGCTCGGGAAATCCGAAGCCGAGCATGATCATTGATTGAGGACAGAAGATGATTGCCCGATTGCTCGCCTTTTCCGTTCACCAGCGTTGGCTGGTGGTGATGCTGACGCTCGCCGCAGCTGCATACGGCGTTTACGCCCTGAAGAAACTTTCCATCGATGCGGTGCCCGACATCACTAACAATCAGGTGCAGATTAACACCGTTGCGGCTGCGCTTTCGCCCATCGACATCGAAAAGCAGATCACCTTTCCGATCGAGAACGCACTCGCGGGCATCTCGGGCCTGGAATACACACGGTCATTGTCGCGCAACGGTTTTTCGCAGGTGACAGCGGTTTTCTCGGAGAAGACCGACATCTACTTCGCCCGGCAGCAAGTGGGCGAAAGGTTGCGGGTTGCGGAAGAGAGCTTGCCCGAAGGTGCCACGCCGAAGCTCGGGCCGATATCGACCGGCCTTGGTGAAATCTACATGTGGGCAGTAAAGTACGGGGCCGATTCTAGAGCATCGGATGACGGCAAGCCGGGTCCGCAGCGCGACGGCAGCTTTGTAACGTCGGAAGGCGAGAAGCTCACCACCGAGGTCGAACGCGCGGCTTACTTGCGAACAGTGCAAGACTGGATCATCCGCCCGCAACTGATCACCGTGCCGGGCGTGGCCGGCGTCGACGTCATCGGCGGTTTCCAAAAGCAATATCTGGTTCAGCCGGATCCCTCACGTCTGACGGCGCTCAATCTCTCATTTGCAGATGTGGCGCAGGCGCTCGAGCGCAATAACGTCAATCGAGGGGCGGGCTACGTCGAGCGCAACGGCGAAGGCTACGCGGTCATCAGCACGGGACGGCTCACGAGTCTGGAGCAAATCGCCAACGTGGTCGTTGCGAGTCGCGAGGGCGTTGCCATCCGCATCAAAGATATCGGCAAGGTCGGCATCGGGCGCGAAGTGAGAACCGGCAGCGCCAGCGAAAACGGCCAAGAGGTCGTGGTCGGGACCGCGCTGATGCTGATCGGGGGCAATAGCCGCACGGTCTCAGCGGCTGTAGACGCGAAGATGCAGGAGATCAGGCGGAGCCTTCCCCCGGGCATTGAGGCGCAGACCGTGCTTGACCGCACGCTTCTGGTCGATGCCACGGTCGCGACCGTGAGCAAGAACCTGGCCGAAGGCGCCTTGTTGGTCATCGTCGTCCTCTTCCTGCTGCTCGGGAACATTCGCGCGGCACTTATCACCGCGCTGGTCATCCCCCTCGCCATGCTCCTGACAATGACCGGGATGGTCCAGGGAAAGATCAGCGCGAATCTCATGAGCCTTGGCGCGCTCGATTTCGGTCTGATCGTGGATGGGGCGGTCATCATCGCAGAGAACACGTTGCGGCGCCTGGCGGAGCACCAGCACGACCTTCGGCGGAGGCTGACGCTGCAAGAGCGATTGCAGACAGTGGTTATCTCCGCCGAGGAGATGATCAAGCCCTCCGTCTACGGGCAGGCCATCATCATCCTTGTTTACGTTCCGTTGCTGACCTTCACCGGAGTAGAAGGAAAGATGTTCGAGCCAATGGCGCTGACGGTGATCATCGCGCTGATAGCGGCTTTTGTGCTTTCCCTGACCTTCGTTCCTGCTGCCATCGCGATTGCGCTTTCAGGGCGCGTCCGGGAGAGCGAGAATGTTTTGGTTCGCGCATGCAAGCGGGTGTACGAGCCCCTGTTGCGGAGGGCGCTGCTGCGTCCTGTGGTGTTCATCGGTGGGGCCGTGTCATTGTTGGTGCTGTCGGGTTTCCTACTCTCCAAGCTCGGGCAGGAGTTCATTCCAACCCTCGACGAGAAGAACCTTGCCATGCAGGCTATCCGCATCCCGAGCGCCTCGCTGGCCCAATCGCAGCAAATGCAAATCGAGCTGGAGAAGGTGGTTAGCCGCTTTCCGGAAGTCGGATTCATATACTCCAAAACCGGCACGGCGGAGGTCGCGTCCGATCCCATGCCGCCCAACGCTTCGGACACCTTCATCATCCTTAAACCCGCCGAGGAATGGCCTGACCCCACGCTCAGCAGAGACGCCCTGGTCCAGAAAATCCAATCGGCTATCGAGAAGCAGCCGGGAAACAATCTTGTGTTCTCGCAGCCGATCCAGATGCGATTCAATGAGCTTCTGGCGGGAGCGAGAGGTGACCTCGCGGTCAAGATCTTTGGCGAAGAGTTCGAGCCCATGCTTCGCGCGGCGAACCAGGTCGCGTCGATCCTCCGGGGCACGGAAGGCGCAACGGATATCAGCGTGGAACAGGCGTCGGGACTGCCGTTCCTCGAGATCGCACTCAACCAGGAGGAGATCGCGCGGCTGGGCCTCAGTATGATGGCCGTGCAGGATGTCATAGGCGCCGCCATAGGCGGCCGAGAGGCTGGGGTGGTATTCGAGGGTGACCGTCGCTATCCGATCGTCGTGAGGCTGTCGGACGGTGTGCGGGAAGATCTCGAGGACCTCAAGCACCTGCCTGTCCCGCTGCCTCAAGACCGCAACGGTCGTACCTCCTCGGTCCTGCTGGAGCAGGTCGCAAGCTTCAACTTCACGGAAGGTCCTAACCAGATCAGCCGTGAGAACGGAAAGCGACGCGTGGTGGTCACGGCCAACGTGCGGGGTCGCGACATCGCTTCGGTGGTGGCGGAAGCACAGGCGAAGGTGAACGAGCAGGTTGAATTGCCGGCCGGATACTTCGTTGCCTGGGGCGGCCAGTTCGAAAACCTGGCGTCTGCCCGCCAGCGCATGCTGGTCGTGGTGCCCGCCTGTTTCTTTCTGATCTTCCTGCTGCTCTACTCTGCGCTCGGTTCGCCACGGGACGCGCTGCTGGTGTTTTCCGCCGTTCCGCTTGCCCTGACGGGCGGCATCATCGCTCTGTGGTTGCGAGACATGCCATTCTCCGTATCGGCCGCCGTGGGATTCATCGCGCTATCGGGGGTCGCGGTCCTCAACGGTCTGGTGATGATGACCAGCATCAATCAGTTGCTTGAGCAAGGGTTCACGCGGAGGCGCGCCATCTTCGTGGGCGCTGTCACCAGACTTCGACCCGTGGTGATGACCGCGTTGGTGGCCTCTCTTGGATTTGTGCCGATGGCACTGTCGACCGGCACCGGTGCGGAGGTGCAGAAGCCATTGGCTACGGTTGTGATCGGCGGCCTGGCGAGCGCTACGGTCCTGACGCTTCTTATCCTCCCGGCGCTGTGCGTCAGGTTCGGAAGCAGGAGCAGACCGGTCGAAAGCCACACGGACCTGTCCAGGAGCCCCGAGGCATTCGCTTAGGTCGTTTGACGGAACATGTTCATGCGCGGCTACGCCAGCGCTGCGCCTTTATGGGCTTCTGCCAGTATGCATTGCTGAGGGTCTTCGTGGAGACCACTCTGACCGTATGATTTTTGTGCGGAGCTCATCGCTTGTTTACTCGAGGTCGTCATCGAGCCCTTGCTCCTCTAGTGACTAGAGGGTTTATCTTGGGGGCTGAAAGGGAATTATATCATGTCCGACGCCTGCCAATCTTCCGCATGCGGCTGTCATTCAAACCCACGCTTTGACGGCCTCGACCCGCGCTACAAGCGCGTCCTGTGGATCGTGATCGCTTTGAACGGCATCATGTTTCTGGTCGAGATGCTCGCCGGCCAACTGGCCGGTTCACAAGCGCTGCAAGCCGATGCGTTGGATTTCCTGGGGGACACCCTCACGTATGGCATCAGCATGGCCGTCATTGGCCGCTCGCTGCAGGTGCGCTCGGCGGCGGCGCTGCTCAAAGGAGGCAGTCTGTTGCTGATGGGGCTTTGGGTGTTCGGCAGCACGCTCTATCACGCCCTGGTCCTCGGCTTGCCGCGCGCCGAAATCATGGGCGGAATCGGTGTCCTGGCGTTGGCCGTGAATCTGAGCAGCGTGCTTCTGCTGCTGCGCTATAAAGACGGCGATGCCAATGTGCGATCGGTCTGGCTGTGCTCGCGCAACGATGCCATCGGCAACGTCGCGGTGATGATCGCCGCTGTGGCGGTCTGGGGCAGCACCAGCGCGTGGCCCGACCTGGTGGTGGCCGGCATCATGGCGGCGGTGTTCCTGTCCTCGTCCACGCAAATCCTCCGGCAGGCCTGGGCTGAGCGTCGGGAAGCCATAACCGCGTAAGCGAGTTCGAGATGCGACTGAGGTATTGCGGCTGGTTAGCGGTCTTGACGTTCGTCGCATCCGCGCACGCCGCAGAGCTGCCTCTCCGTGATATCGTTCAAGCGCTGTTCCAGGCCAAACCTGGCGTGCGCCTCAATTATTCCGGCAAGGACTTGTCGCTTCTCGATCTGAGCGGCGTCAATTTCAAGCAGGCCAATCTGGCCGGCGCCAACATGCTCGGCGATGACCTGACGGGAGCCAACCTCTCCGGCGTGAAACTCACCGGCGCCAAACTCGATCGCACGACGCTGGCCCGCGCGAATTTCAACGGCGCAGATCTGTCCCACGCCACTTTCGCACGCCCGCATCTTCGCGCGCTTGAGCCGTGCGGACTTTCGCAACGCCGATCTTTCAGGAGCGCGGCTGGGCACCGAGCGGAACCAGTTCAAGATGCCAAAGCAGACCGACCTGTCGGGGGCGCTGTTTGGCGGCGCGAACCTCGAGGGCGCGGATTTGACGGGCGCCAATATGATTTTCGCCAACATGGCGGGCGCAAACCTGAACGGCGCGATGTTGAATAGGGCCGACCTGTCCAATGCCGACCTCACCGGTGCGGCCCTCGAAGGTACCGATTTTACGGATGCAAACATATACGGCGTCGTCTTCAAGAACGTGAAAGGCCTCGCGCAGGCGAAGGGCCTGGACCATGCCCGCAATCGAAACACGGCAGTTTTTTAGGCACTTAGCTTTCGAGCGGATGGCCAGAAGGGTATCGTCGCGATGATGCTTGACGAACATCAAATATGATCTCGTCGGACTGAATTACACTTATCCCGTTAGGCCTACGTTTGGAGGTTTCCTCCATCGCCAACAATCAAGGGAGTAAAAGCAATGAATATGCACAAACGGGTATTCATCGGCCTCTTTGCGGCGATGGCGGTCACTGCTTCGGTCGCGTCAGCACAATCGCCCGGCAACCAGGGTCAAGGCTCCGGCATGATGGGAAATGGCGGATGGGGCCAGGGTATGATGGGCAACGGCTACGGCATGATGGGCCAGGGCATGATGGGGAATGGCCGAATGGGTCCCGGCATGATGGGCTACGGAGGCATGGGCTCGGGGATGATGGGGCCCGGCATGATGATGGGCTCTGGGCCGATGTTGCAGGGTCAGCTTACCTATCTTAAAGCCGAGCTCGGAATCACCGACGCGCAGAAGGCCGTTTGGGACGGCTACGTTGACGCGCTCCAGCAGCGTTCTACGGCCATGCAGGGCATGCACGCAACGATGATGCAGACGTGGCAGTCCGGCAGCGCGATCGACCGCATGAATGCCCACCTTGAAGCCATGCAGGGCATGCTCGACAGCATGAAGTCGATCAAACCCGCCACCGAGGCATTGTACAAAGCCCTCAGTGACGACCAAAAGAAAAAGGCCGATTACCTGCTCGGCAATGGCTGCTGCATGATGTGAGGGGCCGTGAGCTACTACTTTAACAAAACGCTGCCACTCGCATTTGACGCTGCAGTGGCGAGGGTCATCGCCAAGCTCAAGGACGAGGGTTTCGGCATCATCACCGATGTCGACGTCACGACGACGCTAAAGGCGAAACTCGGCGTGGAATTCCGCCCTTACAGGATCCTGGGCGCTTGCAATCCTACACTCGCCCACCAGGCGCTTGAGCTTGAGGATAAGGTCGGAACCATGCTTCCCTGCAATGTTATCGTTCAGCAACTTTCTCCAGGGGTGGTGGAAGTTGCTGCAATCGATCCTGTGGCGTCGATGGCGAAGATCGACAATCCGCTGCTACTGGAGAAAGCAGGCATCGTTCGCGGCAAGTTGGAAAAGGTAATCGCATCGTTGTGAGTTTCGTCGGCCCGCAGATTTAACCAGGTCGCCGTAGGCAAGCCATTCCCACAGCTTTAGAATGAAATCAGGGTGGCCGCCGCGATCCCAGCTGAGTTGTGATTCAGCTGAAGCTGTGCCATTCTCCGTCCGTGAGAAACCGTTTGTTCCAGCGCTGGTTTGTGGTCCTCGGCATGGTCGCCATGTTCGGGGCGCTGCTGTCCATGCCTGTGACCGCGACCTACGCCTTCGCGATGGCGGGACAGGCCAGTGCGATGGCGACTGGCGATCACGCGATGGATACGGCCTCCATGCCGAAAGACATGGATTGCGCCAAAGCCGCCAAACACTGTCCGAATTGCCCGCAGAAGTTCTGTCCGGAAATGGGCAGCTGCCTGGTGAAATGTTTCCAACCCCTGTCGCCACCCGCCGCCGAGGCGCGCCTTCGAGGCGTTGTGCGCAGCGAACGGGTGATGCCGACGCCGTCGCGCGTCACCGTCAGTTCCCTCATCCCGCCGCTCCTCCGTCCTCCCAGCGTCTGAACCGCGCCCATCGGGCGTGACTGTGGCTACGGCTGATGCCGTGGCTTCGCGCAGCGTCGGCCATGGTGGCCCGCGCCGGTTCACGACAATAGGAGACTACCAACATGCAACCTTTCTCGTTGCGCGCGGCCGCCGTCGGCGTCGCGTTGCTCATGGGTTTGGCCGGCACGGCTCTGGCCGATGCCAAGGACTACCAATTCCAGCTTCTCGACAAGGAAGTAAAAGAGGGCGCGGCCGTCATTTCGGTCAAGCTGGTGCACAAGCCTTCGGGCCGTGGCATCGCCGACGCCGTGATCTTCGCCAAGCGCATCGACATGGGCCCGGACGGCATGGAGATGATGACCGCCCCGATCGAGCTGACCTCGTCCACCGAGCCCGGCGTCTACCGCTTCAAGACCGACCTCGGCATGGCCGGGGAATGGGCCTTGTCGCTCGGCGCCAAGGTGCAGGGTGAGACCGGGACGGTTGAGGACAAGCTCATCGTCAAGGCCACCGAATGAGCTCGCTCAAGGGATTGGCTTCCGTCGCAGCCATATTGGCTGCGGCGGCAGCCGGGCTGTGGGCCGGCCAGACCGGCATGCTCAAGCTGCCGATGACCACCCCAGCGGCCATGACCGAAGTGCATCCCGCCGCCAGCGGGCCGGTGATCTATTACCGCGATCCCAATGGCAAGGCGTTCTATTCGCTGACGCCGCGCAACACCGACAGTGGGCAGGCCTATGTGCCGGTCCTCGCCAGCGAGGACGTGTCCTTCGGTCCGAAAGCCAAGGCTGTGGCGCAGGTTGCCGACGCACCGGGTGGCGCGAAAAAGATCAAGTTTTACCGCAACCCGATGGGTCTGCCGGACACCTCGCCCACGCCCAAGAAAGACTCGATGGGGATGGACTACATTCCGGTGTTCGAGGGCGAGGAGAGCGATGATGGAGCGGTGAAGGTTTCTCCGGGCAAGATTCAGCGCACCGGCGTGGAAACCGTGGTGGTTGGCCGTCATCACATCACCCGCACCATTCAGGCGCCGGGTACGGTGGCAATCGACGAGCGCCGCGTCGCGGTGGTGGCGCCGAAGTTCGATGGCTACGTCGTCAAAGTCGGCGAGGCCACCACCGGCACGCACGTCAAGGAGGGCGATGTGCTGGCAACGGTGTTCGGCCAGGCAATCCTCGACCAGGCCGCGCGGCTGCTCATCGAGCAGAATTCCGGCTTCACGCGCGGCGACGACGCGTTCACGCCCCCCGGCCTCAAAGGTCCCGGCGGCGTGGTCGGCGCCAGCCGCCGCCTGCAGAATCTCGGCGTGACCCAGGACTTCATCGACCAGGTCAAGCATGGTCGCAGTGTGCCGGACACGTTCACTATTCGGGCACCAATCAGCGGAGACGTGCTGGAGCGTAACTGGAGCGACGGCCAGGGCTTCAAGGCCGGCGACGTCGGCTTTCGCATCGTTGATCACTCCATGGTGTGGATGATGGCTGATGTGGCCGAAGGCGACATCGCGCTGGTCAGGGCCGGACAACGCGTGAAGGTGATGACGCGCGCCTATCCCGGCCGAACGTTCCAGGGCCGGGTGACGGTGGTTTACCCGCATCTGATGAAGGAGACGCGTACCGCCCAGGTGCGGATTGAGCTGCCCAACCCCGATATGGCGTTGCTTCCCGACATGTACGGCAATGTCGAGATCGCGACCGGCGGCAGCGGCGATGCCCTTTCGGTACTGGCCAGCGCGGTGATCGACAGCGGCAACCGACAGGTGGTGCTGATGGACCTCGGCAACGGCCGCTATGAGCCGCGCGACATCAAACTCGGCAGGACGGGTGACGGATTTCGCGAGGTCGTGAGCGGGCTTTCGGAAGGTGACAAGGTCGTGGTCAACGGCAACTTCTTGATCGACGCGGAAAGTAACCTGCAATCGGCGCTGAAGGGCTTTGACGCGCCTTCGCCCACCATACCGTCGAGCACGGAGGCCACCCAATGATCGCCCGCCTCATCGCCTGGTCGGCGAAGAACCTGATGTTGGTGTTCATCGCCACCGTCTTCGTGGTGGTGGCGGGCGTTTGGGCGGTGAAGACTTTGCCGCTGGACGCCATCCCCGACCTCTCGGACACCCAGGTCATTGTGTACACCGAGTTCCCCGGCCAGTCGCCGCAGGTGGTCGAGGACCAGGTCACCTATCCGCTGACCACCGCGATGCTCACCGTGCCGCGCTCCAAAGTCGTGCGCGGGTTTTCCTTTTTCGGCGTCTCGTTCGTCTACATCATCTTCGAGGATGGCACGGACATCTACTGGGCGCGCTCGCGCGTGCTGGAATATCTGAGTGCTGCCGCCAAGCGCTTGCCCACCGGTGTGACGCCGACGCTGGGTCCCGATGCCACCGGCGTGGGCTGGGTTTACCAGTATGCCTTGCAGGCGCCGAACAAATCATTGGCCGACCTGCGCTCGATGCAGGATTGGGACGTGCGTTTCGGCCTGTCTAAGGCCGAGGGCGTGGCGGAAGTGGCCGGCGTCGGCGGCTTCGTCAAACAGTACAATGTAATCGTCGATCCCAGCCGGCTCCGCGCGCTCAACATTCCCTTATCCAAAATCCGCGACGTCATTCGCGGCAATAACATGGACGTCGGTGGCCGCACGCTTGAGCTCTCTGAGCATGAGTTCATGATTCGAGGACGCGGTTATCTGCGCGGCATCGATGACCTCAACAACATCATGGTCAAGTCCGACGGCGGCACGCCGGTGCTGCTCAAGGACGTGGCCCATGTCGAGCTCGCGGGCGACGAGCGTCGCGGCATTGCCGAACTCAACGGGGAAGGGGAGGTTGCAAGCGGCATCGCCCTGCAGCGCTCCGGCGCCAACGCGCTCACCGTCATTGATAACGTCAAGGCGCGCCTCAAGGAGATCATGCCGTCGCTTCCGGCCGGGACCGAGATCATCCCGGTCTACGACCGCTCGCAGCTCATCAACCGCGCCATCGAAACCCTCAAGCACACGCTGTTCGAGGAAAGCGTGGTGGTGGCGCTAGTATGCATCATCTTCCTGCTGCACGTTCGCAGCGCGCTGGTGGCCATCCTGATGCTGCCGGTCGGTATCCTCATGGCCTTCACCGCGATGAAGATGCTGGGCCTGGGCTCCAACATCATGAGCCTCGGCGGCATCGCCATCGCCATCGGCGCGATGATCGACGCGGCCATCGTGATGATCGAGAACGCCCACAAACACCTCGAGCGCGCGCCTCCCGGCAAACCGCGCCTGCAGATCCTCATCGACGCGGCAAGCGAGGTTGGTCCGGCGCTGTTCTTCTCGCTGCTGGTTATCACCGTGTCGTTCCTGCCGATATTCACGCTGGAATCGCAGGAGGGCCGCCTATTCGGTCCGCTGGCCTTCACCAAAACGTTCGCCATGGCTTCGGCGGCATTGCTGTCGGTGACGCTGGTGCCGGCGCTGATGGTGATTTTTGTACGCGGCCGCATCATCCCTGAGAAAAAAAACCCGATCAACCGGGCGCTCATCGCCATCTATCGCCCGGTCATCAAAAGGGTGCTGAAAGCCAAGACGCTGACCATCGGGCTCGCGGTGCTCATCCTCGCGGTCTCGGTGTGGCCTGTGACAAAAATCGGCAGCGAGTTCATGCCCAGCCTCAACGAGGGCACGCTGTTGTTCATGCCGACCACGTTGCCGGGAATTTCGGTGACGAAATCGGCGGAACTGCTGCAGACGCAGGACCGCATTATCAAGTCATTTCCGGAGGTCGCCTCGGTCTACGGCAAGGCGGGACGCGCGGAGACCGCCACCGACCCGGCGCCCACCGAGATGTACGAGACGGTGATCAACCTCAAGCCCAAGGAGGATTGGCGGCCGGGTATCACGACCGACGGCCTCGTGGCCGAGATGGACAAGGCGTTGCAGTTCCCCGGCGTCTCCAATGCCTGGACCATGCCCATCAAGGCCCGCATCGACATGCTATCGACCGGCATTCGCACGCCGGTCGGCATCAAGGTCATCGGTTCCGACCTCACCGCCATGGAGCAGGTCGCCCGCCAAGTCGAAACCGTCCTCAAATCCGTCCCAGGCACCTCCAGCGCTTATGCCGAGCGAGTAATGAGCGGCTATTACCTCGAAATCATCCCCAATCGGGAGCAACTCGCCCGCTACGGGCTGATGATCTCGAACGTGCAGGATGTGATCTCGATGGCGCTTGGCGCCGAGCCGCTCACCACCACGGTGGAAGGGCGCGAACGGTATACGGTCGCCTTGCGCTATCCGCGCGACCTGCGCTCGGACCCGCAAGCCATCGCCAAAGACGTCGTGGTGTCGTTGCCAGGCGGCGGCACGGTGCCATTGGGAGAGGTCGCCGATATCAAGCTCACGCAAGGCCCGACCACCATCCGCACCGAGAACGCCAAGCTCGCCACTTACGTCTACGTTGATATTCGCGACCGCGACCTCGGCGGATATATCGCTGATGCCAAGAAAGCGGTGGATGCGAAGGTAAAGCTGCCGCCGGGGACCTATCTCGTCTGGAGCGGGCAGTTCGAATTCATGGAACGCGCCGAGGCCCGCCTTGAAATGGTGGTGCCGGTGACGCTCATGATCATCTTCCTGCTGCTCTACCTCAACTTCCGGCGCCTTACCGAAACGCTCATCGTCATGCTGTCGCTGCCGTTCGCGCTGGTCGGGGGTTTCTGGCTGATGTGGTGGCTTGGCTTCAACCTCTCCGTGGCGGTGGCGGTGGGCTTTATCGCGCTCGCCGGCGTCGCGGCCGAGACCGGCGTGGTGATGTTGATCTACCTCGACCAAGCCGCGCGCGAGATCCATGCGGAGTGCCTGCTCGCCAAGCGCCCATTCACGCGCGAGGACCTCTATCACGCCATCATGGTCGGCGCGGTGGAGCGCGTCAGGCCGAAGATGATGACGGTGGTCGCCATCATGGCGGGGCTTCTGCCCATTCTCTGGAGTACCGGGACTGGCTCGGAGGTGATGCAGCGCATCGCGGTACCGATGATCGGCGGCATGGTGTCGTCCACGCTGCTGACGCTGATCGTCATCCCGGCGATCTATGGGTTGGTGAAGGGCTGGCGCTTGAGAGGCAGGGTAACCACTCACAGTCATAGAGCTTCACTGAGAGCGAGTGGAAAGCAAAACGATGGCGCTTCGGAAGAAAGCCTCAAGGGACTGGGTGAGTGAGATCAGGCCCGTGCTGACAAAACAACTGATCTCGTTTGGCGAGATGCTGCTTAGTAGTGCGTCACGCCTAGCCCCTTGATTCCGAGATACGCCGTATACAGTCCCACCAAAATGATCAGCACGCTGGAAAAGTAGGGCGCACGTCGTGCGAGGTCTCCAAATCCTGACCAGCGCTTGGAGGCGTGCTGGACGCTTAGCGCGGCTGCCGCCCCTACAGCCACCATTGTCGCCGCCAACCCGATGCTGAAGCATAGAACCAAGGCCACGCCCAGTGTGAATTTCTTCAATTGCAGGCATAGCAACAGCACCGTTATCGAGGCCGGGCAGGGGATGAGTCCACCGGTGAGACCGAACATGACGATCTGACCAGTCGTCACGTGCTGATCGGCGAAACGCCGGCGGATGTCCTCCGCATGCTCGCGTTCATGGGCATCGGCATACTCACCGTCGCTGACATCGAGGCCGGTGTTCTCCGCGTGATGATGATCATGCTCGTGGAACGCCACGGCATAGCTGTGCGCATGGTTTCCATGGCTCAGCGTGAGGCTGGCCTTGAATTCGTGGGGTTCGGGAATTTCTTCAAAGGACTCGAGGTAGTCCCCGCGCGATGCGAAAGTGAAGTCCTGCGTCGCCCCGTCAGGGCGGGTGGTCTTAACGGCGAGATCTGAGGCGATAAGCGCGGACCCGGAGAGAGAGCGAATCCGCCATCGCGGCGGCACACCGCCTTCGAATACTTCGAGGCTTAATACGCCGTGGCCGGTATCGATTTCTCGTACCTCATCGCTGTGATGATGGCTGTGAGCCTTCACCTCCTGCCGGGTACGCCACACCATCCAGAGTGCAACGCCAATGATCAGCACGGCGGAAACCAACTGCAGGTAGGGCTCTGTCGCTTCGGTGTTGAATTGCGAGCCGAAGTGAAGCCCCGCGAGCGCGATGGCCCAGACCACGGCGGTATGAGAAAGGGTTGCCGCCAGTCCGAGCAAAATCGCCTGACCGACGGTGCCGCGAACGGCAACGATGAAAGCGGCCATCATGGTCTTCGAGTGCCCGGGCTCAAGGCCGTGAAGGGCACCAAGAAGAATCGCGCTTGGGATGAATAGCCAGGCGTTGCCAGATTGAAGAAGAGAGAAAAAATCACTCATGGGTACGGACATTCTTATTCGAGGCGTTGAAACGCTCCCTACGCCACGTTGTGGCATGTTTTTCGTCGGCGCAGGCGCTGGGTACCAGGCTATTCTTCAAAGTAACTTCTTCATTTGAGGTATGAGCGCACGACATCGATGAGTTCGTCGGCACCTGCCGCGCGCTCATCATTGTTCTTCGCTGCGACGACATGATTCCGAATGTGGTCTTCGATCAGCTCGACGGTGAGCCCATTAAATGCGCCGCGAACGGACGCGACGAGCTGCAGAATGTCAGCGCATCCAACCTCGGCTTCCAGTCCACGTTCTATGGCATCGATTTGGCCCTTGAGCCGCCGCACCCTGGCAACGAGCCTCGATTTCTCTTTGATCGTGTGTGCCATGAGCGGGCCTCCCGGAGCGTTGATAATATAGTGGGGTACCCTATAATGGTCAAAGTAAAAATGATGACATCGATTTCGTGCTTCACACAACGACGCAGTGGAAACCGGATCATTCTTCGGAATTTGTGCGCTTGAACTCCAGCACGAATACAGGCTAGAGCGGCAGTTTAGCGGCGCGATTGACGTCTTCGGGGTGGTGAGACTCATGCTCGTCGATGAGGCGCCACTCTTCGGCGGTTCCTTCGCCCGCCAGGTGAAAATCGTTCTCAAATCGGGCCCAGGCACCTCCAGCGCCTATGCAGAGCATGTCATGGGTGGGTATTATCTCGAGATCCTCCCCGATCGCGCACAGCTCGCACGCTACGGCCTGACGATTTCGGGTCTGTAGGACGTGATCTCGATCGCGGGACGCATCCCCCGACAGGAGCGCAGGGTCAATCCGAGTCCCGCTCCAACTCTCTTGCCACCATACAGGCGCGTGGTTGATTTCCGTTACCGACGAACACCGGCGCGAATCCACCACCTGGTGTCCGGAAATTGGTGGTTTGTCCCTCGTAAATACGGGCGGCGATCAATTGAACTTCGCCACCGTAAGTATAATTTCGCAGGTCCGCCTTCATGCTCTGAATTTGGCCGTCTACCGAGATTGTCCGAGTGCTGGGAGGCACAATGGCCTGCGCCACGTAATCTTCCATTAAGATCTCGTTCCATACCTTGCGCGTAAGTTTCTCCCCACGATAGGCGCCTTTGCTGCCGAATCCTGAACTCGGCTTGAAGAACAGCTTGTTGCGTCGGCCCCACAATTCGTTGGGGTCGGCGAGCTTCACCAACTCAGTCCGAGGTATGCCGTTATTCAGCGTGGCGATCAGCTCCTCGGCCACACCCCAATGCCGAAGCAGGGTCTCGTCGGTGAGGACGGCTAGGTTGCTCTTGTTCGCAAACAGCGCATGTGCACGCGGATTTGGCGTTAGCACCACTTGACCTGCTCTATAGGCGTTTCGAAGGGCTTCGCTCTCCGGTTGGGACAAGTTGAAATCCGTAAGACGGTTATAGACGAGATCCACACGCTGCTCCCCATGCCACAAGGCGCCATCACGAAAGGACAACGCCTCCGGCGTCGAAATGAATGCGGCTATGCCGTAGGCTTCAAACATCTTTTGGAACAGGATGAATTCAGGATAGAGGTATTGCTCTTTCGGAGATTGATCCACGATCGCGATCGACTTCAGTTTGCTTGTTCGGCCTTGACGGGACCATTCACTTTCAAAGCTCGCCATGAACCGGCCTACAAGTGTTGGCAGATCGCAAGGCATATCAGCTGAGATTGCCGTCTCACTGCAACACGCGCGTTGAGCTTGCAACAGGTAGGCATTGATTAGAGCACCACCGGCATTGGTGTTGATCTCTATAAGTTTTGGCCCGTCCGCTCCTAAATGGAAATCATAGCCCATGAAGACCCCAACGGGCCCCGGCTGGAAGCGCGAGATCTCGGGGGCATGCTCCAAGACGGCGGATTGGTAGTATGGAAGACCGGCAATCCTCTCGATGCCGCGTATGATCGTCTGCATTTGCGCGGCGTGAGCTGCAGACAGGAACAACGGTTGCGCCGCGAGCAAATAGGGGTGCGTCTTCGCGAGCTCGCGGAAGAAGGCGGGATCGTTCACGACTTCTTCAGCCGCTTGCCGCAGAACCGCAATATCGAGCGTGACGCACGCACAGTCGGTATTGAGCCGTTCGATATCGTGCGCCGCTTCTGTGTTCATGCTCGTTCCTTCGGTGTAGTCGTTGCTCGTGGGGGCAGTCACTATTTAGCACGACCAGCCACATCACTTGGGAAGTTGCGCCGCAACAACAAGCATGCGACACCGGAACCGTGTCGCCTGTATGCGCTTGAGTTAGAATCGATTGGTGTCGAGAATAGCGCGGAGATCGAGGACCGAATCAGTTGCGAGGCTGGCTTACATTTTTTGCGCTGACCGTGTTCGTGCTGCTGGGGCTCCCAGCGGCCGCCAACGCGCACGGCGCATACGGCCATGAACATCCGCCAACCGCATCGGCCGACATGGGCAGCGGCGGCGCCGACCAAGCGTCCCATTCCAGCTATTTTGAAAATGGATCTTCGCTTCCGGGCGGGCACTGCAATGGGTCATGCTGCTGCGAGGGAATGTCTCACTGCGCGCCCTGCGGGCCTTCTGCCTCGGCAATCACGGATGGAACATGGGCGCTGCCCCAGCACGCCCGTAGCGAACGCGTCGGACCTCCGCATGACGAGCCCTCAACGCACTTAAGAGCACTCTTCGGTCTTGAAAGGCCGCCAAGAGTCTAATTGCGTCCAGCTAGACGTGGGCTAACGCGAACAGCCCCCTCGCGGTCAGGCGCATCGCCTCCGCGCAATTCACATTCATTCACCGGTCGATCGAGCCTCTGGCTCGGTACCGACGTCATACCTCACCTTACGAGGCTCCCATGCTGTATCGCTTGGCGATCGCAATGCTCATCCCGGCACTCGCGGGTTGGAGCGATGGACCACCGTGGCCTGTCAGCGGCCAGATGCCCGACCGCCCCGTCCGAACCGGCAGCGGCCAGTACGCACCCGTCAATGCCGGGGCCAAAAGCTTCCAGCCTGTGGATCCCGCACCGTGGGGCGACGTGAACCGGCGCGTCGCGCCCGCACCATCCAACGGAAAGGCCGTGCCGGAACATGACAAGCACTGACCAGCGCACACCTGAGGAGATGTGAAGTCGATGCAGGGGGGAGAGCAGGGGATGGGACGGCGCGGGGGCGCAGGGACCATCATCGCAATCGCGGCAGCCGGCTTATTGCTCGGCGGCTGCGCGACGTTTTCAAAGGACGGCGGAATGACACTCGTCGCAGACCAGACCGGCGCCATCGTCGGGACAGCCGCGCTCAAGATCAGGGACGAGGCCGATGCGGCCGCCGCGCACGCGCGCGTTGCCGCGCTGCTCGCGACGCCGCTCACCGCCAACAAAGCTGTCGAGATTGCTTTGCTCAACAACCGCGCACTTCAGGCGGCCTACAACGAGCTGGGCGTCTCCGAGACGGAGATGGTCGAAGCAAGCCTGCCTCCCGCGCCGTCATTCTCCCTGGTGCATCTGACGGGTGCCGAACTCGAGATCGAACGCCAGGTTACGCAGAACATCCTGGCGTTGCTGACGCTGCCGCGTCGGCGGGCCATCGCCGAAGACCGTTTCAAGGTGGCGCAAGCGCGGGCGTTGCAGGCCAGCCTATCTGCGGCATGGGAGGCGCGTCGCGCGTATTATCGCGCGGTGGCTACGGCACAATCGGTGACCTTCTTGGAACAGTCGCGCACCTCGGCCGAGGCGGTGTCGGAACTCGCGAAAAAGCTGGGCGAGACCGGCGCCATGCCCAAGCTCGAGCAAGCCCGGGAACACGCCTTCTATGCGGAGGTGGTGGGCGAACTCGCGACCGCGCGCCTCATGCAGCGCAGCGAGCGCGAGGCCCTCAACCGCGCGCTCGGACTTTGGGGCGGTGACCTGACCTACCGTTTGCCGAATAAGCTCCCGCCCCTCCCATCCTCGCCGATAAAGGTGGCTGACGTAGAGGCGCAAGCCGTGATGTCGCGGGTCGATATCCAAATCGCCCGCATGGACCTTGCCGCATTGGCCAAGGAGTATGGCCTTACCCACGCGACGCGCTTCATCAACAGGCTCGAGGCGAGCGGAGTCGACCGCAACGAGATTCGGCAGGGAGAACGCACACCGCGCAGCGGCTATCAACTCACCTTCGAAATCCCGATCTACGATTTCGGGGAAACGAAAACCCGCCGTGCCGAAGAAACCTATCTGCGCGCCGTCAACATGCTCATCGACAGGTCGGTCAACGCGCGCGCCGACGCCCGTCAGGCTTACCAGGCATACCGGGGCTCGTACGATATCGCCCGCTACTACGAAAAAACCGTCTTGCCGCTGCGAGAAACGATCTCCGAGCAAACTCTCCTCAACTACAACGGCATGCTCTCCGACCTTTTCGGGTTGCTGACCGATTCCCGCGACCGCATTGCGGCCAACCAGCGGGCGATCGATGCCAAGCGCGATTTCTGGATTGCCGAGGCCGACCTGCATGCCGCGACGGTCGGGGGAGGGGGGCTGTCCGGAGCTTCATCAGGGCCGACGCAAGCCAGCTCACAAAGCAATTAGGAAGGATACCAGCGCATGAGTCTCTCGCGCCGCAGTTTCATCGCAAGTTCAGGCATCGCGCTTGCCGGCGTGAGCCAAGTCACCGGACGTGTTGCATTCGCGGGCGTGCCAGAAGCGCCGACCCAACCGTCTCCGCTCATGCAGCCGCCGCTATATCCCTCGAGTGGCCCTGATTACCAGCCGGTCGTCACGCTCAATGGCTGGTCACTTCCGTGGCGCCGCAATGGCGACTGGAAAGAGTTTCACCTGGTCGCGGAACCGGTGGTGCGCGAGATCTCACCGGGAATGAAGGCGCACCTGTGGGGATATAACGGCCAGTCACCCGGTCCGACCATCGAAGGCGTCGAGGGCGACAAGGTCCGGATCTTCGTCACCAACAAGCTGCCGGAACACACCACAATCCATTGGCACGGAATGCCGGTGCCGAACGGAATGGATGGCGTTGGTGGACTCACCCAGCCGCAGATCAAGCCTGGTCAGACCTTCGCATACGAGTTCGAGCTCAGGCGGTCGGGCACCTTCATGTACCATCCGCACGCCGACGAAATGCTGCAGATGGCCATGGGAATGATGGGCTTCTTCGTCGTGCATCCCAAGGATCCCACCGTCCATCGCGTTGACCGCGACTTCGTGTTCCTGCTCAACGCCTATGACATCGAGCCGGGCTCTTACGTGCCCAAGGTCAACACCATGCTCGATTTCAATCTCTGGACCTTCAATAGCCGCGCGTTCCCCGGCATCGACCACATGGTGGTCCGTAAGGATGATCGGGTGCGCATCCGGTTCGGCAACCTCACCATGACGAACCATCCGATCCACCTTCATGGCCACGAGTTCGAAGTGACCTGCACCGACGGCGGCTGGACGCGGCCGGAAGCGCGCTGGCCTGAAGTCACCGTCGACTGCGCGGTCGGCCAGATGCGCGCAGTGGAGTTTGTCGCGAGCAACCCAGGCGATTGGGCGTTCCACTGTCACAAGTCGCACCACACCATGAATGCGATGGGACATGACGTGAAAACGTATGTCGGTGTCGATCTCAAAAGTATGCAGAAGAAGATCGCGAAGGTCATCCCCGACGGCTACATGCCCATGGGCCAGGCTGGCGGCGCCGACATGGCCGAGATGGAGATGCCGCTGCCCGATAATACATTGCCGATGATGACGGGCTTTGGGCAATACGGCCCAATCGAAATGGGCGGCATGTTCACGGTGCTGAAGGTCCGGGAAGGTCTCGACCGCAACGACTACAAGGATCCTGGTTGGTTCAAGCATCCCGAAGGTTCGGTCGCACGGGAATGGACCGGTGATCTCGCGAAAGCGGATGAGGCGCAGCAGCCTCCCACAACGCCCGGCGACGTCGAACTGCATGTCGTGAAACCCACCGGTCCCATGAATCACTGATCAGCAATAGGGAGTAGTTGATGAATCGTACCATGAAGGCTTTCGCCGTCGCATTTGTGCTCGGCACCGCGATCCATACCATGCCGTCGGCGCTGATGCAGGCCAGCGCGCATGAGGACGATGATGATTATGCCGCCGGCGAGCCCGGCGATCCTACGAAGCAGTTCCGAACCATTCAGATCACAATGTCCGAGCGGGACGGCGCGATGATGTACGCGCCAGCGAGCATTGAGGTCGCGCGTGGAGAACAGATCGAATTTGTCATCAACAATGCCGGCGCATTGAAACACGAGTTTCACCTCGCGTCGGTCGCGCAAAACGCAAGCCACCTGATCGAAATGCAGAAGAACCCCGAAATGGTTCACGATGAACCCAACGTCCAAACGGTGGAGCCCGGCAAGACGGCTGAGCTTCTCTGGCGGTTCACAAAGCCCGGCGTGTTCGAGTTCGCGTGCCTTATCCCTGGTCACTACGAAGCCGGGATGCACGGGAAGGTCGTGGTCAAATGACACGACTGCATCAGCGGAGCATTCCGCATCCATCCAACAGCACTAGGAGTATCCCTATGAGACGGTCCCCCCAGGCATTGATACTTGCTCTCGCAGCCTTGGCGATCACCGGAATGGCGCACGCCGCCGACCTCCCGATGATCAACGGCGAGGTCAAAAAGGTCGATGAATCCGCGAGCAAGATGACCATCAAACACGAGGCCATCACCAATCTCGACATGGGCGCCATGACCATGGTCTTCAAAGCGAACGACCCAGCCCTGCTCAAGCAGGTGAAGCCGGGCGATAAAGTCAAGTTCAGTGCCGACAAGGTAAATGGCCAGATAACGGTCATGAGCATCGAAAAAAGCCAATGAGCTTCTGCCGTGAGCCGAAAGGCTCACGGCAATTCGTACAAAATCAAACAAAAGGTTCCGGGAGCTAAGATGCAGCTGGCCAGCATAATCGTCGCTCTCGCATTGTCAGGCGCAGGAGCTCCGCCGCAGACAGAGTTCACCCTCGTCGATACGCGCAAAGACCGTCATTGCCATAACGATCGCGGTCGCTTTGCCGTCTGCTTCAAGAAAGATCCACGGGAGCCGCTGACGCCAAATACCGCAAGGTTCTCAGGCAGTGGCGAACATCGCAGGGCGCACCCGCATTCCCGTCAGCATCCGCATCATGACAAATGATCCATATGGAATTCTGACGAGAACGTCGCGTTTTCCCAATGGCGCGAAACCACCAGCAGACGAAGCTGTTGTGCAGGTGGTGACATCAACAAGTAAGGAGTTCAATGAATGAACCAGATCTCTTGCATCGTTCTATCCCTGGTGATGATGGCGGGCCCGGTGCTTGCCGAGTCCTCATGGGTACATGACGGCGATGCAGCGGATATAAGTCCATGATGGAAGCCAACTCGCCCGACCCGGACGTGGCATTCGCGGCCAAGATGATTCCCCACCACCAGGGCGCCGTCGACATGGCCAAGATTCAACTGAAATACGGGAAGAGCGAGAAGGCGCGGGAAGAAGCGCAGAACATCATTTCTGAAAAGGAAAAGAGCATCCGCAGGCTCCAGACCATTATTCACGAACACGGCAAATGATACGCGAACGAATGGGTAACCCATAAACCCGTAGGAGCAAACCAAGCAGGAGACCGTAAAGTGGTCCCACAGTGGCTTCATATCCTGTCAGTGGCTACCCTCCTGCTGGGTGCAGGCTGCGCACTTGTCATCGTCGTCGATGAAGTGATTCACCCACAGCACATGTGGATCATGAACGTCGTTTGGCCGATCACTGCGCTATTCGGAACTGTATTTTGGCTTTGGGCCTATTTCAAATACGGACGGCTTGCCACCAAGGAGCAGGTGATGCGAGCGAAGGAACAGAAGCACCCACCTCCGAACCAAGGCAAGCCTTTCCCAGTCATGGTTGGAGAAGCAGCCTCTCATTGCGGAAGCGGCTGCACGCTTGGTGACATCATCGCGGAATGGCTGGCCTTTAGCTTCCCAGCCATAGCGGTCTGGCTTGGATGGCATACGGTATTTTCAGAGAAAATATTTGCGGTTTGGATCCTTGATTATATATTTGCCTATCTCTTCGGCATTTTCTTTCAATATTACACGATTGCACCCATGCGGAATCTTGGGTTTGCAGAAGGTATTTGGGCGGCGATAAAAGCAGATACGCTGTCTCTGACGGCTTGGCAGATCGGAATGTATGGCTTTATGGCGGTGGCATTCTTTTGGATTTTCCGAGATATTCTAGGGACTGAACTCAAAGTCAATACGCCCGAATTCTGGTTCATGATGCAAATCGCGATGATTTGTGGGTTCATCACGAGCTATCCGGTGAACTGGTGGCTTCTGCGGACAGGGCTTAAGGAAAAAATGTAAGAAAGCGCGCGGCCATTTAACATAAGATACATTATGCGTGTCTAATTATTTGAATTATATGGCTTTGCGCATTTTTCAAATTATAGCAGTGTCAGCTTATTCAAAAATACTTTTGTCGTGTTGTGCAATAAGTAATAAGATACGCACAATAAAAGCACACGCATATGGCAAATACCGAACGATTCAGCATCAGCGTTGATAAAGACCGCGCAGCTCTTATTCGCGAACTCGTCGAAAAAGGTGCCTACCCCAGCGTAAGCTCTGCCTTTGATGCCGCTGCCGACGCGCTGATTGCGCGTGAGGCTGAAAAAGCCGCGTGGTGGGAAGAAACCCTCCGGCGTGCAGCTTGCTCGCGACCTCGATGTGCAGCACAAAGCGGCTTGGGTGATGTTCCACAAGATCCGCGAAGCGATGGCGTCAGAGAACGTGAGGCAGACCGCGTTGATCGTCGCTGCGGAAATCACCCAACAGCCTTTCCGGATACGCTCGCGCCATCACTGGGCGGCGGCCGTCGTGGAAAACGTGTTGTACATCGGGAGACTCCTGGTCTCGATTCCGTACTTCAGGCGGAGCCAGCTCGCGAACATCAAGCCTTCTGAGATGTCCGGCCAAAGGCGTTCCGGCAGCGTGTAGCCAATCACCTCCATTGGGGCGATGAGAGCAAGCGTGATTTCGGTGAGAACCGAAAAGTGTCCGGTCGGAACGTTGTTGTAGTTCGCCATGTAGCGGCGCAAATGGAAGGGTACCTCGGCCTTTTTTGTCCCCTGCTCGGGTCATCCAGTCGTAGATCCATTTCGAAACTTGCACTGCGAAACGCGGTGGCAACCAGACAGCCAAGTTAATGGCAACCTGCGGGCGCGCCCACGTACCCTGCAATTCCGGAAAGCCGCCCCTAACCATCTGAATTTGTTCCCATATGGGAGTTCCCATATCGGCTTCCAGTGCGACGACGATTTTTTTGGATGACTTCAGACGGAGATAGTCCGCCCAAAGTCTCTTGGCGGCTTTGCACATCGCCGTCGCATTGATGTAGCCATCTCTTACGCGCTGTCCGACGACCTCGCCTTCAATGTTATGCGGAACAAGATTGTTCACAAGCACCCCCGTGATGATAGCGGTGTTGCGCGGTGGCGCTTAACCAATAGGGGGCGAATACGCGAGACAAGATTCGCTTGGTATGGCGCCATGCGCCACCAAGGTTTCAAGGGTTCATCTGCGCTATTCCCGTCCAAAGGATTGCAGGTGGACCCTTTCTGCTTATTTGTCTCGGCAGTTGCGCGTCAAGCCAAGCGCCGCTTGTTTCGCGTTTGTGCAACTCTGCGCGCGCAAGATGACGCCGCGTTGTTGCCGAAATCCATCTCGATCAGTCGAAAAGTGATACACGCGGGCAACGGAAGCCGTGGATCAGTCAAGATCGCCTCATCTCGATAGGCACCACAAGACTGACATTTCCGGTTCCGGTTCGGATCTGGCCACATCGCGATCCCGTAAGCCTCTGAGCGCCCCGCCAACGCGTTTCGTCATCAGCCGATGCAGCATGGCGTCTGTCTGATCCAACGCCCGCTCCGCGATCAATCCAACAGCGATATCGGAGCTGGTCATCGGTTCCGTTGATTGCCGCAGTATCCCGGAATGATCCGAGACATCTCTCCCCGCTTTGACCGGTCTTCCGCTTTGGGTTTGATGCACTCGATTTTGTAGTCAGGATGGAACATCAAAAGCGTCTTGTCCAAGGACTCTAGGTCCAAGATCATCTGCCGGAGTTTGGCTTGGGTGGCTTCGATGTCGCCGGAGAGTTCGGCACGTTTCTTAACAAGTGCGGTGGCAACATGAGGGTCGGCCATGCTCATTGGCCCAGGAAATATCATGCGCGCTCCAAAGCCGACGAAGCTGCCGAAACCGCCCAAGCCCATCTTCAGACCGATCTTCCAACCTGGGCGATCATCAGGACACCCCAAGTTCCGGCATTAATGTTCGCTTATAGAATCTAGCGGCACGGTGTCCGCTGGTGTCGCGTTTTGAGGAGCGGTCGGAAGTGATCAGTCCGCGCAAAAGACGGTGCTCTGACCGTTCCTTCGCGACACCAAATTAGGAGAATCTGGCATTCATCGCCTTCCTGCATTTGCTAAGCAAGGTCGCAAATCACCAAACATGACTGCGTCGAGGGATGGCCGGCGGCGTTCATCTCGGGCTCCTGCTCAACGCCGCAGGAGTGAGTCCGCAGGCGCGGTACGTGGTGTTCCACTGCGCCGACAATCTTTCGGGCAAGCCCACGAAAGGTGGTGAGCAAAGTCCTGGGCAATATTACGAGAGCATCGGTCTAAAGGATGCCTTTCACCCGCAAACGCTGATTGCTTATGCGCTCAACGGAAGTGCGCTTGACGTGCCGCTACGGCTACGGTTGGCGACAAGCAAGCTAAGTACATCCAGAGCATTCAGATCACAGACAGCTTCGCAAATATCGCAGGTGGTAATGGGGGCTACTGGGAGGACCGTGGCTACGAATGGTACGCGGGGATCTAGGGCAAGCTGCATCTCATCAGGTGCCTCGCAATTTCACTTCTCTCCGTTAAGCCACAATCTGTTAATCAGCATGGACCAGGCCCATCAATCGAATTCGTAACCAGCCGTCAATCGCACGATCGCGTCTTCACTTTGATCCGTGAGCCCGAACGCGCCTCCAATGCCGGCGTGGAAGTCGTTTTTGAAGTCGGCCCGAAGATTGAGGCCGACATATTGCTCGGTCTTGCTGCCGCTAAATGTGAAGCCCTTTTCAGAGTCGCCGAGACCGCCGTAGAGTTCAAGCCCAACTGTCATCTTCTCCAACCCAGATTCTCCGGCGTCAATCAGGTTCGACGCCTCGGCTGCACGGAAGAACGCATAGTTCAGGCCGGCTGCGTATCCGAAGGACCAGAGCCCATTGTTGAAATTGATTTCCTGGATAGTGTTGAATGCGACATTCAAATTGCTCGTCAAGTCGCGTCCGATAATCAGCTTGGTTTCGAGTTCGTGCTCGCTCTCTTGCGTGCCTCCCTCTTCCCCTTCTTTCTCCCCGTCAGTGCGACCGACAACCGCGCGGACAAAGCGGCTCAACGGCTTTTTGTATTCGTACTCAGCGTAGAGGACCGGGTTGAGGAGGGTCTCCTCTTCGAACAGGCGTAAGCGGTTTTCGAACCGAAAACTGCCAAAGTCATAGTTCTGATTGCCTTCGAACGTCTTCACCCCTTCGAGATAGACGGCAGTCGTGAGGAGTTCGGTAACGCCGTACTCGAATTCAAAAAGCTGAGCGGTATAATTGGGATCGCCTTTGCCGACGTGGGAGTAGTCGGAGAAGACCTCGAATTCGGTAGAGCCTTTTTCCTCCATATGCTGATTGTACAAAATGAAGTTGGCGTCTTGTCCGGCGCGCGTCCCCGATGCGAACAGCAGCGAGACGCATAGAGTGAAGCCCCCAACGGATAGCCCAAGATGCTCCATGTTTCCCCCGACCGCGCGAGGCGCCTCTTGCCATCGCTCGTTCAGCTAGGCGAATATTACTAAAAAAGTCAACTATGCAGTCTTGCAAAAAATTTGGCGCGAGTGACCCGGAGGAGCTCAATTACCGGCCGTTCCGCTGCACCAAGACCGCAACGACCGAAGGATCCTCGATCCTGCTGGAGCAGATCGCAATCTTCATGGAGTAATTCGCTTACGCTCTCGGTCGGCGGGGACTGGGACGAACTATGGATAGGCCCGCGGCTCCCCGGCCCGTTGGAACGTGATGCCGCGCAGGTGGTTGGACCCAACCCACGCTGCCCGCTAATCGTCATGCATTCGGCTGTAGTGTTGAGACGTTCACGCGGAAACTGCTGCCATCCGGAGAGATAGCGATCCGAATTGCCAATCTCGTCGCGGTGATGAGCGTGAAAGTTGGCGGCCTGCATCCGCAAGTTCAGCCAAAGACGTCCTGAAGCTCGAACCCCCACACCGGATCTTTGCTAGCGCCCTGCTAAAGCAGAACCGACAGAAGCTTTGCGAGTTGCAAATCAAGATGGTTGCACGCCCCCGCAATCAATTGTCGACAGGGTGATTAGCAGGGTGGCTAGTGCAAAACACGTCAATTATCTCAGATATTTCAGTCGTCAGTTCGCTGCGAGGCGGACACTCTCTCCGCCATTTTGCATTTCCCGCCCTGAACCGCCTCTAAAGCCTTGAACGGTAAGGTGGTTTGCGGGGTTCTAAACCCTCCATTCCGGCAGTAGGCCAAGCGGTCTGCGAAGGTCAATTTCAGCACCAGCCGCTTGTCGTCCAGTCGCTCAGAAACCCAAAGTTCATGCGGGTTTTCGAGGAAGCGGAAGGCGAGTTCAAACTGAGCGGCAGAGCCACGCTTGGGGAAGGCGTTGGATTGCAGCTTTTCGATGATGATGAGCTTCTCTCTTTCGAGATTGGCGATGCGGCGCTCATAGGCCGCGATGACGGTGGCTGTCGATGTCCCCACGATGCGGTCAAGCATCTGTTCGATCTGCTGCTCGGTCTTGCGGAGGTCATCGCGCAGGGCCTTGGCGATTTCTTCGGTACGGCTGCCGCGCTCATCCCACGCTTTGAAGAACAGGTCTTTGAACAAGCCAGCGGTTTGCGCTGACGGGCGCAGGCCCTCCAGCAACGCGCCGAACTGCTCCTCGAGCATATCGCGCTTGATAGACTTGCCACGGCACGCGCAGCCTTTGGTGAAGCAGAGATAGTAAGGGTGCTTCTTCCCGGTCTTGCTCTTTGACCAGCCTGCGGTGAGCGGCCCGCCGCAATCGGCGCAAGCGGCATAGCCTCGCAGCGGGAAGTCTTCGCCGATATCGTTGGCAGAGAACAGGCGTAGCCCGCCCTTGATGCGGCGCTGGATGGCCTCATAGGTCTGAAGATCGATCAGGCCCTCGTGATGGCCCTTGCGAAGGGATACTCCCCACTCTGGTGCTTCGATATATCCGGCATAGTGCGGACGGGTGAGAAGGCGCAGCACTTCCTCAAAACGAACAGCTCCTGCTTCGGTCTTGCAGGGATATTCAGGCTGGCTTTCAAGGAAGCGCTTAACGTCTGCTTGCGTCTGGAAGCGCCCTGACGCAAAGCCCTCAAGTGCTTCCTGCACGATGGAAGCCAGCGGTTCATCGCGCACCAGCAGTTTCCCGTGCCCGGCAACCTTCCCGTATGTGTAGCCCGTTGGCGCACGAAACACCCAATAGCCGTTCATAGCGCGGGCGCGCATCCGGTTCTTGGTCTGCTCGCCGTTCTTCTGGCGCTGATGCTGGCTAGCACTAGCAAGCACGTTCTCAACAAAGATGGAGTCGGAATCATCCCCAAAGGTAATCGAGGGGCTTTCCAGCTTGCCGCCAGCCAGGCTGATCGCAAGGCGCAGATCGGTATGAACGCGGGTGTCACGCGCAAGACGGCTGATATCGTCGATGATGACAGCGATTTCGCCCGTGCGGCTGTGGTGCTTGAGATAGGAAAGCATGGCCATCACGCCGGGCCGTTCGGACAGAGAGCCGGAGATAGCCTTATCGAAAAAGGTCTCTACGACCGCATAGCCCTTCCGCTCGGCATATTCCCGGCAACGCATGGCTTGGGATTCAAGGCCGTGGCCCTCCTCCACCTGCTTGACGCTGGAAACGCGGGCATAGATGACGGCGCGGGTGGTCTGCGTTGATGTGTTGTCGTTGGCGCTCATGCTTTTTTCCTTCGGGCGCTAGGCTCCTTCTTTGCGCGCGATGCGGCGTTGTCGTTCGCTGCTGTGGCGCGGGTTTGTCTGAATGCAGACAAGTTTACAACATTGGCAGCGTCAAAGCCCGATTTTAGTTGAGAAACATCGGGTGCCGCGCTCCCGCTGTACGCATCATCGACGAAGCACTGCGCAATCAGCCAAAGCGTGCGGATGAACTCGGCTTTCTCAGCCTCGTTGAGATCCATGCCTTCGAGGTGATGGAGGTAATTTTGCGGATCGAATGACGTATGAGGCATGGCGCACTCCCTTCTGCGCCAATCTATCAACGCTAGCGGTTCTGCTTGGGTGGAAGCGCTCAAGATGGCGCTAGCACTAGCATCACTTGAAATAAGAAAGGGGGTGCGCATGCACCCCTGCCGCTCGGCGAGAGCGGGGGTCGAAAGCGCAAGGAGGCTCCGAACGAGGGGTGTAAAAGCCGGAGCAATAATCCCTCACAGAAGCGGCTGATTTGTTCGGCCGCGCCGGACTAAAAGTGCGGCAGATTGGAGCCCTGTGCCTGCGTCGGCGCGAGGGCGGGGATGAAGC